>OATB01000198.1_pt1 | contig 59638 bp, 43 predicted proteins | sample 1494941 | NCBI WGS metagenome assembly OATB01 (sample SAMEA2579931, study PRJEB22360) | human gut metagenome | reverse complement strand
CATCAGGATTTCGGAGCGAATGCCCGCGTGCCGCCAAAAAGCGCTCTGGGAAGGTTAGAAAATACCAGTTCTGCGGTAAGCCTTCCAAATCAATGTCCTGGCTCGCCCCCTTCTCTTTCTGTACACTACCTACTGACACAAAGCGTCATTTATCAGCTAAACCCAAATATAATACATTTAAATAAAACATTAAAAAACGTTCGCTGTAGTACTAAAGTATGCGGGAGGCAAGTGTGAAATAAAAGACGCTGCCGCCGCCCGGGTTATCTTCCACCCATAATTTTCCCTGGTGGAGACGAATGATTTCGCTGGCGATACAAAGTCCAAGTCCAAAATGCTCCCGGTCTTTGCGTGCCTGGTCAGCGCGGAAAAACCGCAGAAAAATCTTTTGCTTCAATTCATCCGGTATTCCATAACCCTTATCGGCAACCCATAGTTTCAGTTCTTTGTCGGTCTGACAAATGCCAAGCGTTATGGAACTGCCCCCGGGAGAATAACTGATAGCGTTATTCAGAAGAATGGAAAGAACCTGTTCGATACGCTGCTTGTCGCAAATGCATTGGGGGACCGGTCCATCCGGCAGGGTGATATGCAGAGTCATCCGGCGGTTCCTTGTAACGGGGCTGTATTTCTCATAGACATCCAGTAACAGGGTATCCAGCTGTGTATCTTCAAAATGGATTGACCAGGATTGGTTATCCGCATTAGCCAGAGTCAGCATATCATCGATCAGACGCTTCATACGTCCGCCCTCACTCTCGATTGCTTCATAGAAGACTGCACGGTCTTCCTCATCAGCGGCTTTTAATGCAGTGACGCTGGCGAGCATAACCGAAAGGGGAGAACGAAGCTCATGGGAGGCAGAGGCTACAAAGTTCACCTGTTGTTTCCTGTTTTCTTCAATTGGAGACAGCATCTGCCTGGTAAATCTTCGGGCAAAGAGAAACAGCAGTAAAATCGCAGTTACGTCAATGCAGAGAAATGTCAGGCGCAGCTGAACGATCTGGGAGAACAGCTGGGAGCGGTCAAACAGGATTACAGCGCATATTACACCTGTGGAATTCGGCAGGGAAGCCACAGACACATAATATTTTTTGTTTTGTGATGAAATCCCGAAGTTCAGATATTTAACCATTCTTTTGGAGACAGGGGGATTTGCAATATCAAACTGATAATCCTTTTTTGATGTCTGGTATGCGGTGTCTATAAGGTCTTTCTGAATGGTATCCTGCCTGCTTTGATTTTGATAAAGCAGCCTGCCGTTTTCCAAAATTACAATCGTATAATACCGGTTATCAGCCAGGCGAAGAAGTTTTTCATGGTCAATGATGTTCTGACCGTCCAGATAAGTCAGGATCGCATTTTGATTTTTGTCAAAGACCGCAGATTCATTTTTCGTTAAGAGGCCTTCAAACACAAAAAGTCCGGCAAGAGACATAACAATCAGGATTGCACTGGTGGCAAAGGTATTAAAAAGAGTCATTTTTATATGGATTTTATGAAACATTCAGACCTCCAGACGATATCCGATCCCCCGGATCGTTTTAATGGTAAGCAGGCTGTCTACCGTTCTCAGGCGTCTTCTTAAAAAATGAATATAATTATCCAGGTTGCCATCCTCGATTTCGGCATCCGGTCCCCATACCTTTACCAGAAGCAGCATTCGGGGGAGTACCCGGTTTGGGTTCTTTAGAAATACTTCCATTAGCTCCCCTTCTTTTTTGGACAGGGAACAGGAGAGACTGTCTTTGTATAATACTTTTTCAAGTGTATGTAAAGTTACATCCCCACAGGTTATATGCTGCATAATTTCTATTTTTCTTGGACGCCGGCTGATACAGCGGATTCTCGCCATGAGTTCTTCATAAGCAATGGGTTTTACCAAGTAATCATCCGCACCTGTATCCAATCCCTGCACCCGGTCGTGAATTTCGCCAAGAGCAGTAACCAATATGACAGGGGTGGTACTGCCGGATTCTCTTAGCTGGGATAGAAGCATGGTTCCGCTCATGGAGGGAAGCATTCGGTCTAAAAGAATCAGGTCATGGGCATTCTGGAAAGCCAGATAAAGCCCGTCTTCCCCGTTATGGCATATATCCACAGAAAAGCCTTCTTTTTTTAATTTGTAGGAAAGAGACTGGCACAGTTTGACATCATCATCAATAATTAAAATTCTCATATTTAAAACTCCTTTGTACAGAATTGCAATTTGGTTCATTAGAAATAACAACTGCAAAAGCTAACATGCAGAAGTCCAGAATCTTTTGAATATTATAGCATATCGATAACTCCTTTTGGCTGTTTTGGGAAAATTAGAGATTAATTAGAGATAAGATAAAGGTTTCTTAGAGGCAGCAAAAAAAGGTCTGTGTTATAATGAGGTCACAGACAGGAAATGTATAAGAATGCCCGGGCTGATTTCCTGTGAGGTGGGGCGTGCAAATGGTGGGAAAGAAAAATCAGATACGCTCCAGGAAAGGATTTGCAATGAACAGACAAAAAAGGATTGTTTTAGCGGTTTTATTAATGATGGTAATGATTATTCTGGGCGGTTGTAAACAACATGAAACTGCACCGGAAGACAAAATAGGAGAACAGGGGAATGCAAGTCTGGAGACAACAGGCAATCAATCTCTTGGAAGATTTATAGAACAGGATTTAAATTTACCCCAGGGAGATATTTTCACACTAGTCAAAACGCTTTCTGACAAAACCCTTAGGGCATTTACCGAAAAAGGGGTTTATGACTCCCTGGATGGCGGTGACACATGGGCTGCCTGGGAGAAGCAGCCTAAAGAGCTGACGGATGATATGCAGGATCAGGGGGAGACGGAGGCAGCTTCCGGCAAATCTTCCACGTCATTTGTTTTAGAGAGAGGAGGCATTCTACCTATAGCAATTGGGTATAATGGCAGTTTATTTTACAAATTAAAAAAGGATGGGGATAGAATATACAAATATATAGATAAAGATGGTAATGGAAAGGAAATCAATATATCCTTATCCGGAGACATGAATGAAATTGGAGCAGCAGAATTCACCGAAGAAGGGGAATTAATATGCTGTGATATGCAGGGAAATATTTTTCAGATCAATTGCAGCACAGGAGAAATAGTGCATACTTATAATATGGCATCCAATGGAGAGAATATCACATCTCCGGATCTGATTCCCATAGGCGGTAAGCTTTTTGTGGCTTACAGCAAGTTTAATGACAGTTGGGAGACGGAAGATATCAAGGTGGATACCTATGACCTGACATCCCATAAGGCAGAGGAAAAAAACCAGGTACTCAATGAGTTTTTTTCCAGTAAGGAAAAGATAGCTAATCAGATAAACATGCCCAAATTTATGACCGACCCTGAAAATAAAAATATCTATATAGCAGATATTACCGGAGTCTATAAATATACCCTGGACAGTTCCGTTGTGGAAAAGATTTTCAACGGGGCATTGGGGAAAATGTACAACCCTGTTACTTCTCTGTCTGGGGGAACGGTTATGAATGAGGACTCGTTTATATTAAATTACTATGATGCAGACGGTATATCAATGGTACGATACCAATATGATCCCAATGTGGCAGCTGTGCCTGAGAAGGAGCTTACGATCTATTCGCTGTATGACAATTCCCTTGTTCGGCAGGCGGTTACTGTATTTCAGAAAAATAATCCGGAGGTATTTGTTAATTTTGATATAGGGCTTACCGGAGAGGATGCCATAACGGTAAGCGATGCAATAAAAACCCTGAATACCAATATCATGTCCGGACAGGGTCCCGATATTCTGCTTTTAAATGGAATGCCCACGGAATCCTATATGGAAAAAGGCTTATTAGCGGATATCAGCGATGTGATATCAGAAGTTTCCAATACAGATGGTATATTTGAAAATATTGCTTCATCTTATAAAAAAGAAGATAAAATTTTAGCAGTGCCAATGCGGTTTTCAGTTCCGGTGGTTATGGGTAAAACAGAACTGGTAACCCGGTATCAGGATTTAAATTCTCTGACGGAGCTGACAGAACAGCTGAGAAATGAAAATCCCGGGGCGCAGAGCATTTTGGGAAGTATGCCGGCAGATGTATTAATCAGATTATTTCTGGCAAACTCAGCGCCATTCTGGATCGCAGAGGATGGAACTTTAGATGAAAATAGTCTGACAGCATTTTTTAGTTCTCTGAGTAAAATCCAGGATGCACAACTGGGAACAACAGGGAATGCAGATGATGGCGAATTTCAAGGGGAAAACCTGTCAGACACTCAGATGCTGGAAATGGTAAGTTTTATGACAACCAGTACATATCTGTTGGGTATGATGGGGTATGAGGATACTAAAATTAATGTTTCTAATGCAGCCAATGCAGATGATTTATGCTGGATATTGTCCATGAGGAGCAGATTGGGTGATGCAGAATATAAAACGGCACCCGGTGAGGTATATATCCCTATTGATCCAATGGGAATCAGTTCCAGAAGTGAAAATACAGATCTGGCAAAACGCTTTATGACAATGATGCTTCAGTCGGATATGCAATCGATCTCGGTATTAGGTTATCCTCTAAATCAAAAGGTATTTGATAAAAACATGGAAAAGCCGGCGGACTTTAAAGACAGTTACGATCTGGTAGACGATACTGGAAGAGGTGAGTTTCATCTGGATCGGATCTGGCCTTCAACTAGTGATGTTGATGATTTTAAGCAGAAAATCGAAAGTTTAAAAACTCCGGCTCTATTGGACGACATGATTAATAAGACGGTGATGGAAGAAGGAAAGAAGTGTCTGATCACAGGGGAATCGGTAGAAGAGGCGGTAAAAAATGTTATGAAGAAGATCAGTATCTATCTGGCTGAGTAACAGGGACAGCGTGTTTGAAAATATAGATAAAATGCAGGGAAGAACCAAGTGTCTTACAGCTTGATCAGTGTAAATACCGTTTTAATGGTGGAAAATGGAATCAGAATCATACAAAATGTGAGAAAGTTTCTCTGGCATTGGAGGATATAGATCGAAAGGATATCTTCTGGAATGGAGAGCGGGTAGCGGGGAAAGACAGAATGGTTTGGGCCGAATGAATGGCGGACGTTAGATGAAGGATATGCTTATAAGTATCAGTCAGGCTTCATAGTTCGCAGAAGCTATAGCTGTTTTATTTCAATTGGCTTGTTTAATTTTAGAAATTAAAGATGTCAGGAGTAGAAATATATGCCTGCTAGTGTAAAGTGTCTATTTGGAAGCTTTAGGACGTAAGAAAACCGCCCACAGGTCTATATGATCAGGGGCGGTATGGTATCAGATGTTCATGCCAGAAAAGTCAAGGTACAGGTCATTATATATCCCGGCTTTGATTGTATCGGAAAAACTGTATTGCCCTACATCGTCATGCTCAAAATCGTAAACAGTAATCAGATTCTTTGAAGCGTCAACGATCCAATATTCACGAACGCCTGCAGTCCGGTACTTAAATAGTTTCGTGTAGTAATCCATTCGCCTGCTGCCGGGAGATACAATTTCTATAATCCAATCGGGTGCACCGTTGCAGCCTTTGTCTGTAAGTTTGTCAGGTGAGCATATAACGCTTATATCCGGTTCAATGTAATTTGTATCATCCTCATTGAGAAATACGGCAAATGGGGCGATATCAACTTCACAAGGGCCTTTATGGCTATCAATATAGTCAGCTATCTTCCTGCTTAGAGACAGTACTATCTGTTGATGCTGCCTACTGGGTGGAGCCATATAATATATCTGGCCATCAATCAGTTCTGCCCTGGTGCCCTCAGGCAAATTGTAGATATCATCAATGGTATAATGCTGTTCTTTTGGTAATGGCATTGTAACACATCCTTTCATAGTGTGAGTATTGACCGTAATGGATATTGATATTCGGGGATTATGGAGTCCCTAAAAGGGATTCATTTATTCTTTGTCATGTTCCATAGTTTCATTAATTGCCCTGACAACAAAAGAATTCATGCTTTCTCCTTGCTGCTCAGCATGTTCTTTAATGGTGGCTTTTTGACCTTTAGGCACTGTTAGCTCAATCCGATCATAATTGTTTTTGACATATTTGTGGACAGCTTTTTGTTGCGCTTTACTTACTTTACTTTCTTCTTGCATAGTGCACCTTCTTTCATTAGGTGTGAATATACCTTTTCCAGTATGTCTTAATTATACAGTAAAAATCTATTCACGTAAATAGAAAAATTATAAAAATATACTCATGTAAATATATAAAATATGTCGGGGAATTAAGATCTTTGCAGTGGGAAGACATTGATTTTGAAAATTCTATCGTGAAGGTTAGGCATACATTAAAGTACACGGTTAACACAAGGTGAGAAATGAAGACCGATGGAAGGGTATGCTTTTGCAACCCGTGGCCTTGAAAATGGAATAAAGCCGAAAGTAATGCAGACCATCCTGGGGCACTCAACGTTATCAATGATTATGAATTTATATGCTCATGTTCTCCCAAATGCCAAAGCTGAGGAATTAGAAAAATTAGCTAATCTGTTTTGAAAAATACAAAAGTTAAGTGAAAGTTGAGTGCAGACCAATTTTCACTCTTTTTTAATGCAATAAAAAAGCAAGCCCCGAAAGCCTGCAAACCCTTTATTTTCCCCATAAAATGAGGAGTGCCCCGGCGTCTGGTACACCGAGGCTATTATGAAAAAATTTATCTATATGTGTAATGAAAACATTACGCTATAAACCGGAAGTTATCTCTTTTGGAGATGTTTAAAGTATAACAATCAATTGTGAACGAAGTATGAACACTAAGTGAATTTATTGTAAAAAATAACGAAAAACAGGTTCTTGAAGAACCTGTTTTAGTGAATTACGACAAATCACCGCGTTAAATTGATGTAATATAAAAGTCAAAATGACAGATAGTTTGCCGATTATAATTTGATTTTAGCGAAAAGTGATCCCAGATTAGTTGAAACACTTTCTGTTTCAGGGAGATCGAACGTTTCTTCTGTCACTTCTTCAGCAGCAACATCGTTCAGTGCTTTCATACTAAGGCTGAGTTTTCCGTCCTTAATATTAATTACTTTAACTTTTACCTGATCTCCTACTGTAAGAACAGCTGCGGGTGTTTTAATTCTCTTTTCACAAATTTGTGAAATATGTACAAGGCCGGACAGACCGTTGCCAATATTAATAAATGCACCGTAAGGCTGAATGGATTCAACGGTACCTTCCGTTACAAATCCTACTTCTACATTTGACACTTTTGCTTTTCTGTCTTCATTCGCTTTTTCTCTTAAAATTTCTTTTGCGGATAATACAAGCTTATTGTCTTCTTCATCAACTGTAATGACACGAACCTGGATTTCCTGGCCCAGCCACTCGTTCAAGTCTTCCACGTAATTTAAAGAAAGCTTAGAAGCGGGAATAAATCCGCGGATGCCTTCCACATATGCAATGACGCCGGCATTAACTACGCCGCCGATTTTTACGGTAAGATTTGTCTGGTTGTCTTTCAGTTCTTTTAATTTATCCCATGCCAGCACTTCATTTGCTTCCTTGCTGGAGAGCATGATTTGTCCCTGTCCGCCATCTCTTCTGACAACGGTTGCGGAGATTTCGTCACCTACATGAACGGATTCCTTCAGGCTGCAGTTTGGGTCGGCACTGTAATCTTCCAGGCGGATCACACCTTCGGTGTAATATTTAAGGTCTAATGTGATCTCTGTTTCTGTAACCCCGATTACGGTACCTGTAATGATATCGCCTTCGTGGATTTGTTTCAGAGAAGCGGTTAATTCTTTTTCGTAATCAGCCATGCTTTCTGTTACGGCCTCTGCTGTATCGATTGCAGTATCAGCTGCAGTATCAGCAGCCTCAATTACAGCTTCAGCAGTAACAGCAGCGTTTTCAGCAGTTTCCGGTGTGGCAGTTGTTTCGTTTAATAATTCTTCTGACATATGATCCTCCTTAATTTCCCACTATAGAATGATAAAACTATAACATTTTTGCATAAAAAAATCAACAGAAATGGCTTAAAATGGGCAGAATAGGCAATACAGTGTTTGAAATGCAAAAAAAAGTATGATATGATGAAAGTCGGATAATAGCAAGGATTTCGTAAAAAATAATAAGAGTAACGGATAGTAAAAGTATTTATGCACGGCTGTCAGCAATTTTAAAACTCCTTTGGAATGAATAGAATTGATCATAGTGGTGCAATGATACAACATGAGGATATGACTAAATTTATTAAAATGAGGTATTGAGAATTGAGTACATTAATCGGAAAGGATAACGATGAGATGCAGGATACAATGAAGAAAAAAGTATATATCATCGGTCACAAAAACCCGGATACAGATTCTATCTGCTCTGCAATCGCTTACGCAGATGTAAAGAATAAAATTGGTGATGCTATCTATGTTCCCAAAAGAGCAGGACAGATCAGCCTGGAAACACAGTTCGTATTGGACCGGTTTGGAATGAAACCGCCTGGTTATGTCCCGAATGTGGGAACCAGAGTCAAAGATATGGACATCCGGAGAATACCCGGCGTCAGCCACAGCATATCACTGAAAAAGGCCTGGACGCTGATGAAAGATGAAAATGTAAATACGCTGCCGATTACAAAGGACAACAATATCCTGGAGGGATTAATTACCATCAGTGATATTGCACAATCCTATATGGATATATTAGATAATGAAATTTTATCTACCGCCAGAACACAATACAGCAATATTCTGGAAACGCTGGAAGGAAATATGGTGGTGGGAAATGAACATGCATATTTTGTAAAAGGCAAAGTGGTTGTAGCGGCTGCAAATCCCGATTTAATGGAAAATTATATCGGGGAGGACGACCTGGTCATTCTTGGCAACCGGTATGAATCCCAGCTTTGTGCCATTGAGATGAATGCAAGCTGTATTATAGTCTGTGAGGGTGCTCCCGTTTCCAGAACAATTCAGCGTCTGGCTCATGAGAAGGCTTGTGCAATAATCAGCACTCCCCATGACACCTATACAGTAGCGAGGCTTATTAATCAAAGCATGCCCGTTAAATTTTTTATGAAAAAAAATGGCCTGCTGACCTTTGAACTGGATGATTTTACGGATAGTATTAAGGATACCATGGCGAAGAAGAGATACCGTGATTTCCCGGTACTGGACAAGCATGGCTGTTATGTGGGGATGATTTCCAGACGTAATCTGTTGGGAATGAAACGCAACAGATTGATTTTGGTGGACCATAATGAAGCTTCCCAGGCGGTGGATAATATTGAAAGTGCCGAAATTCTGGAGATTATTGATCATCACAGACTGGGGTCGCTGGAAACTATGGCACCTGTATTTTTCAGAAATCAGCCGGTTGGATGTACGGCTACCATTATTTATCAGATCTATCAGGAAAAGGGAATTGAGATTCCTTCTAATATAGCAGGACTTTTGTGTTCCGCAATTATATCGGATACTTTGATGTTCCGCTCCCCTACCTGTACGGCAGTTGACAGGGATGCAGCACAGAGGCTTGCACAGATTGCAGGGATTGAAATCGAAGCTTATGCATCTGAAATGTTTGCGGCTGGAAGCAATCTGAAGAAAAAGTCTCCGGAAGAAATCTTCTATCAGGATTTTAAAAAGTTTGAGCTGAACCAGGCAAATTTTGGAGTTGGGCAGATCAATTCCATGAATGCATCGGAGTTAAAGGATATTAAAGGAAGATTGATTCCGTATCTGGAAAAGGCCCTGGGCCAGCATGGAGAGACAATGCTGTTTTTCATGCTTACGGATATCATGAATGAGTCAACGGAGCTGTTATGCTTTGGCGGGGATTCTGAGGAACTGGTAAGAGAAGCATTTCACCAGCAGCCTGAAGATCATTCCGTTTATCTTCCCGGCATAGTCTCCAGAAAGAAACAGTTAATTCCTGCTTTTATGAATGCATTGCAGCAGTGACAAATGGAATTAATGGATAAGAGGGAGGACGTATAATGGGTAAACAAACCTGGAAAGCAGGCAATATGATATATCCCCTGCCGGCGGTCATGGTAAGCTGTGCCAGGGAGGGCGAAAAACCGAATATTATTACAGTGGCGTGGACAGGTACGGTGTGTACGAATCCGCCCATGGTTTATATATCGGTAAAACCGGAGCGGTATTCTTATGACATCATCCGGGAAACCGGCGAATTTGTGATTAACCTCACAACCCGGAAACTGGCGAAAGCGACAGACTACTGTGGTGTCCGTTCAGGCAGGGAGGTAGATAAATTTCAGGATATGCACCTGACACCTGAGGCAGCGGAGCAGGTCAGGGTCCCTATGATAGGAGAGTGTCCTGTGAATATTGAATGCCGGGTAAAGGAAGTTAATAAACTGGGATCACATCACATGTTCCTTGCTGATGTACTTGCAGTTCATGTTGATGAAGCTTATATGAATGAAAACGGCAAATTTGAACTGAATAAAACCGGATTACTGGCGTATTCCCATGGGGAGTATCTGGGACTGGGAGAGCATTTGGGAACGTTTGGCTATTCTGTAAAGAAGAAAAAGAAAAAGCGCAGATAATGTAATACCATAAATATGTGCAGATCATAATTCTGCATCATCTTATATGAAAACTACATGCTATGTAAGGGCAATAACTATTTTCAGGTTATTGCCCTTACTTTGTGTAAAAATACTGTTCAAGATTATCCACATAAGAGTCCTACATTGTGCATTTTCATTCTCCTGCCCTTCGGCTATAATGAACTCAACAATTCAAGTTGAAGGAGGAAACAAATATGAAAAAGCGTACAATGCAGTTATTAGCAGGTGGCATGTGCCTGACATTGGCAATTGGCTCCCTGGCGGGATGTGGAAACCAGAGTACAAAAGATACGGCAGACACAACCGCTAAGACAGACGGGGCACAGACGGACGCCGCACAGACAGAGGAAGGCAAATCAGAAGAATCTAAGGCTGAAACAGCAGCAGCGGACAACGATGCGGGCAGCAAAGAGAAAGTGACGCTGAACTTTGCTGCATCACAAAACTGGATTGAAGATGTGGATAAGGAACTGGCAAAAGAATTTGAGGAAAAGACCGGCATAGCAATTAATTTCCAGTTAAGCCCGGATGACCAGTACCAGACTATCGTAAAATCAAAGCTGAATACAGGTGAGGGACCAGATATCTTCATGTCTTATTCCGGAACAAAATTAAAAGACTTTAACCCGGAAAAAAATATGGTTGACCTTTCAGATGAATCCTGGGTCAGTGAACTGGAACAATGGGCAATAGACGGATGCTCCTACAAAGGAAAGCTCTATGCACAGAACACGGCAGGAGTGGATGATACCAACGGCGTCCTGTATAAGCCGGCTGTATTTGAAGAGCTTGGAATCAAAGTACCGACTAATTATACAGAGTTCAAAGAAGCATGTGATAAACTGCAGGCAGGCGGCATCACCCCGGTTTATGAGTTTGTAAAAGACCTGTGGCACACACATTACTGGATGGAAGGTGCAAGCGCCCTGGCGGCAGCAAACCATCCCGGACTTTATGATGATTTGAATACAAATAAAATCGGATTTGCAGATGTTCCGGAGTTCGTTACGGCATTGACACAGCTTAAGGAAATGGCAGACAGCGGATATTTTGGCGAAAACCATATGTCTAATATCTATGACAATTCCTATGACGCAATTGCCAGCGGCAAATATGGAATGATCATCATTCACGGTTCTTATCCCAATGAAATGGTAAATAATATTGACGGGGTGAATCCGGAGGATTACAGCATGTTCCCAAGCCCTCTGGCAGACAACCAGTATGCAACCCTGACAGCAGGCGGAACGACAAAATGCATCAGTGCAGGAAGCAAGCATATAGAAGAAGCGAAACAGTATTTTAATTTCCTGGCTGAGAAACAGAACCTGGAAAAACTTTATAAAGAAAAAACAGTTTATGTATCCTCCTCTGTAAAAGGAATCGAGGCAAGCCCAACAAAGGCGTATAAAGATCTGATGAACATTGTTGGCGACAAACAGCTTCAGGGTGCAGAAGCTAGTGTATATTTCTATGATGGTGGCAAGATCAGCGAGCTCTGCCAGGAAATGTTCACCGGATCCCTGACACCGGAGCAGGTATTGGAAGAGTATGATAATACCAGAAGGGCACTTGCAAAAGATTCCGGACAGGAAGGATTCTAAGTAGATTATATCCCGGTTTTACGCCGGTGTCTCGTACACCGGCTGTGCAAAACCGGATAGCAGAAAGAAGGGAAGCTTAATGAATCATAAAAAAATATACCCGTCCTATTTTATTCTGCTTCCTTTGGTGTTATATCTGGTATTTTTTATCGTGCCAAGCGCCATGGGGCTGGCTCTGTCATTTACAGACTGGAATGCAATGAATGACGAGATCCATTTTGTAGGACTGTCACATTTTAAAGAAATATTTACAAACCAGAGATACCTGCTGGTTATCTTCACCACTATTGTTTTTGCCCTGGTCACCACCATCTTTAAGAATGCAATCGGGCTTGGAATGGCATTGGCACTGAATAAAGGATTTAAAACAAGAAATTTTCTAAGAACTATCTTCTTTTTCCCGGTTATGCTCTCCCCACTGATTATCGGTCTGGTGTTTAAATCCATTTTTAATCCTGAATATGGCGTAATCAACGGATTCCTGGGGCTGATCAGCCTGGACATTTTACAGAGAGACTGGCTGGGGGATGTGAATACGGCGCTGGGGGCGGTGATCTGCGTGGAGATCTGGCGCCTGGTGGGCCAGAACATGGTGATCTACATCGCGGGTCTGCAGGCGATTTCAGAAGATTACCTGGAAGCGGCATCTATCGATGGGGCAAATGGATTCCAGAAATTAATCTATGTCATGATACCCCAGCTGATGCCGTCCATTACCATTAACCTGGTGCTGAACCTCATAGCGGGACTGAAAGTGTTCGATCTGGTGTTCGTACTGACCAACGGCGGGCCCGCCAGAAAGACAGAGGTTTTAAATACTGTGATCTATAAGGAATACAGCTCCGGAAGATACGGCTTTTCCACGGCGCTTGGTTTCATACTCTTTGTATTTACCTGTATCGTCGCATTTTCTGTCTTAAAGGGCATGACAAAGGAGGAGGACTGACATGACAAGAAAAAACCAAATCGGGAAAATCGTAAAATGCATGATCCTCTGGAGTTTCTCCATCCTCGTTTTTGTACCGCTGGTTATTATTCTGCTGAATTCCTTTAAGGCACAGGGGGATGCGGTAAATATGAGCTTTTCCCTGCCGAAGGAATGGATTTTCACCAATTACCAGGAGGTTGCCAGCCAGGTAGACGTGTTCGGGGCGTTCCGCAACAGCCTTGTAGTCTCTGTCTGTACGGTGGCCATCGCAACGACCGGTGCAGCACTCTGTTCCTTTGTGCTGTCAAGGAGGAGGACAAAGCTCCACCGCTTTATGTATCTGTTCTTTCTGCTGGGACTGGTGGCGCCCCTGAATATGGTGCCTGCCATTCTGGTGCTGCAGAGGCTTGGGCTGATGGATACCCTTGCAGGGCTGATCCTGCTGTATTCGGCATTGGTAACGCCTTTTACGATCTTTCTCTACTATGGCTTCATCGGGTCGGTGCCAAAAGAGATTGATGAGGCGGCAATCATTGACGGCTGCGGGTGCATGGGGCTTTTCTGGAAAGTGGTATTCCCGCTGTTAAAGCCGGTAACGGTAACCGTGATTATTTTAAACTTTATGAATGCATGGAATGACTTTATTACGCCGTTCTACGTAATGAACAGCTCATCCAAAATGCCGCTCACCACAATGGTCTACAGTTTCTTCGGGCAGTTCCAGAGAAGCTGGAACCTGGTTTGTGTCATTATGGTACTGATCCTTGTCCCGATCATCATCGTCTATGCTTTCGGGCAGAAATACATCATAGCGGGTATGACGGCAGGAGCAGTGAAGGGCTGATTATAAGCAATACCAAATGATAAACATAAATAGAACTAGATCAGGCAGAAAGCCGGAGAGGAATGAAACGGTAATGAAACAGATAAAGTTAGGATTAATAGGAGCTGGGGAGCGGGGAGCAAACTGCTACGCCCCCTATGCGTTGAAATATCCGTCAGAGGTACGGTTTGTCTGTGTGGCGGAACCGCTGGCGGACAGGCGCAATACCTTTGGGGATGCCCACCGCATTGCGCAGGAGGACCGCTTTGGAGACTGGAAGGATATGATTGGGAAAGGGTATGATCTTGACGGGGTCATAATAGCAACCCAGGACAGGCAGCACTATGAGCCGGCTATGGCTGCCATAGCTGCCGGGCTGAATGTGCTGCTGGAGAAGCCCATGGCGGAAACGGCGGAAAAATCCAGGGCGATCGTGGAGGCTGCAAAGGAAAAGGGCGTACTGCTGATGGTGTGCCACGTTCTGCGCCACACACCGTTTTTCCAGTCCGTAAAAGAAACGCTGGACAGCGGAGCAATCGGAGAAGTACAATCCATCCACCACATCGAGAATATCGGATACTGGCATTTTGCCCACAGTTATGTCCGGGGGAACTGGCGCAATACAGAAGAAACTACACCAATGATAGTGGCAAAGTGCTCCCATGACACGGATATCTTCAATTTTCTGCTGGGCGGCAAAAAATGCGAACGGATTTCTTCTTTTGGATCCTTATCGTATTTTACAAAAGATAACATGCCAGAGGATGCCCCGAAAAACTGCATGGACGGATGTCCCCACAACAAAACCTGCCTGTATTCCGCTTACAATTACCTGGATGACAGGGAGATGAGGCAGAATTTCAGGGATATCGTAATGCGGACGGATGACAGGGAAGCATTTCTGGCTCATTTAAAGGAATCCCCCTACAGCAGATGTGTGTACCAATGTGATAACGATGCGGTGGACCATCAGGCAGTCAGCATGGTTTATGAAGACGGTGTGACGGTATCCTGGCAGGCATCGGCATTTACCATGGATATCAAACGCCAGACGAAGATCATGGGAACCAAAGGGGAACTGGAAGGCAGCATCGATGAAGACCAGTATGAAATCAGGGATTTTGCCACCGGAAATGTAACAACCGTGAAAATCCACACCCCGAAGACCTTACATTCCGGAGGGGATGAATGCATTATGCGCAATTATATCCAGGCACTGTTAAATCCCGATCAGGAAAGCAGGCGGTTTGGCGCAGAACTTTCGCTGCAGGGGCATGTAATGGCATATGCGGCAGAGTACTCCAGGAAGAATGATGGGGAAGTTGTAGTGTTGTAAACTGCAGATCTGTATAGTGCATAGTGCCAAACATGGCTGTTAGAACGCAATTTTATAGATCCACCGTGGAAATGTGGATTTAGAGAGTATATCAGGAAAAAAATGTGGATAACATCCAATATATGAAGGGAACCGCTGAAAGTGCGGTTCCTTTTTTCGGGGTGTCAATTAATCGTTACCATCTATTCTTCATCTGCCTCATCCTTTGGCGGCAGCATACTGGCACGGGTGACAGCACTGCTGCCGAATTTCAGGCGGATGGAATCCAGAGCCTGATCCAGTTTTTTCTGTTTTGCATGATCTGAAGCCGGTAAATCAAATAGGCTTAGCTGTACCGGCGTATCGTCAGATATAAGTTTCGAGCAGCGTATGCCAAGAAGACGTATGGGCGTATGGTCCCAAAGTGCATCGAATAGCTGGCAGGAGGCGTGGTAGACAGCCTTTTCTGTATTTGACGGAGTCAGCAGCTGCATCTGGTGGGATGATACGGTGAAGGTACTGTATTTAATTTCCACGCAGACGTTTCCGGCGAGTTGACCAGCCTTTCTAAGGCGTCCGGATACGCTTGCAGCCAGTTTCAGCAAAACTGCCTTTGCATCTTCAGCAGATGTGACGTCTGCAGACAGTGTGGTGGAGTTCCCGATTCCCTTTGCCTTTTCCGGAGTAGAAACTAAAGGTGTGCTGTCAATACCATTTGCGTATTCCCAGAGCATTTTACCGTGGCTTTTTAAATGGGGAATCAGAAGTCCGGGATCGGTTAATGCCAGATCTCCGATTGTGTAAATTCCCAGTTTATGAAGAGTTGATACAGAGGCTTTCCCGGCCATATATAGTTCCGATACAGGCAGGGGCCACATCTTGGTCTGTATCTCAGAGGGGAAGAGGGTATGAACCTTTCCCGGTTTCTCAAAGTCAGATGCCATTTTAGCAAGGAGTTTATTAGATGAAATCCCCACATTAACCGTAAAACCAAATTTCTCACAGATGGTGTCTTTGATATGGGTTGCTGCGCTTATAGGAGAATCATACAGATGGGAAATGCCGGTATACTCTACATAACATTCATCCACGCTTACCTGCTCAATATCCGGAGTAAGCTGCTTTAGAAAATCCATCAGACGGTGGCTGTATTCAGAATACAGCCTGTGGTCCGGAGGATAGATTAATAAATCCGGGCATTTTTTAAGTGCGGCGGCAATGGGTTCACCGGTGTGGATATGGTAGGCCTTTGCAGGAATAGATTTTGCAAGAACCACACCATGGCGGCTTGAACGGTCACCTCCTATAATAGAAGGAATTAACCGCAGATCAATTCCTTCGGGATCCTTTAAATTTTCCACGGAAGTCCAGCTTAAATATGCGGAATTAACATCTATATGGAAGATTATGCGGTTCATATGTTCACGGCCTTTCCTTGTAATATAATAGAGACAGGTTATTTATATCTTATTATACAAGAACGTCCGTTCCTTCGCAAGGGTGGATTCTGCGGAGCAGGTAGCATAGAGGCAGCATAGATAGATTAAATTTTAAACAGCGCCTATCGCTTGCGGTACTTTTCGTAGAATTCCTGATACCACAGGCAGGCTTCTAACGGTGTATTTGGCGGTATGTGGTTGCCTACAGCCAGGAAATATCCCGGACAGTCACGTCCAAGGCCAATACATCGTTTTACTTCATTTTCAATGTATTCCTTATCGTTATATAACAGGGCGTGAGTATCCGCATTACCCACAATTACATGGCTTTTTCCGTATTTTTCACAAATGTAGGACATGTCGGTACAGGGTTCCATCACGAACCCATGGATGCCCAGATCTGCAATATCGTCAATAAAACGGGTGAAATTTCCATCCGAGGTAAAGAGTACTTTTTTGCCGCTTTCCAGTAAGGGTGCCAGCAGTCTTTTATGATTTGGAAAGATATAGGTTCGATAAAAATCGGGTGATAAAAATGCTCCGGATCCCCAGACAATATCATCGTGGACCATGACCACATCCGATTTACATTTTGCAAGAGCTTCAAAGTACTGCAGATTCCAGGTTACATACCGGTTAATAAACTCTCCGAATTCCCGTGAGTCAACACCGGCTGCCAAAAGCAGCATATCCCATCCCAGTATTTCAATGATTCCGGACATGCAGGTCGTATACATACCGGTCATATTTACCGTATCGGGATGTTCCAGGCACATTTTTTCATAATTATCCTGAAAACCTTTTACCAGATCCTGACTGTTACGCCTTCCGTAGACCCGGTCAAAATCAAAATCAAATACATCTTCCGGTTCTTCGATAAATGTTTTTACTTCATTAGAGTAATCCACAGCATCTGCCTGATAGGAGGCGTGTCCCATTTTTGTTTTCTGATTCCCAAATATGGAGTCAAAAGGGAGAATGTTCCAGAACATGCCGTAGTCCCACGCTTTTATAAATTCCCGGGAGGCATTGATCTGTTCATGACCAGAACTTTTTGAAGATACCGGAATACCTGTGACTTTTTGTACAAGATCCCAGTGGAAATGAGCCGAGTACTCAGTGCGTGGAATCTCGTCAGGCATTTCCAGGTTGAGTGCACTTAAACCATTTTGAAGTGACATATGGCAGTTTCCTTTCTTTTTTTAAAATTTTATGTTAAGATAATTATATTAAATAGTATGTGGAATGTACATGAAGATAACAGTAAGAAAGATGGATATTTTTGCGATGGAAGATAAGAAGTTTCGAATGGTAGATGAAGATTTTAACGGTCTTCAGATTAAAATCCTTGAACATGGACTTTTTTATGGCGATCCAAAATGGAACCACAAGGATGTAGTGTCACCTTTTAACCGTCTGTATTTTATAATAAAGGGCGAAGGATGTGTAGAAAATAAGGAGTTTCACCATAATTTAATTCCCGGAAATGTATATTTGATTCCGGCTGGGACAAAGTATAATTATATAGGAAAGAGTGCGTTTATTAAATTATATTTTCATTTTGAACTGCAGCGTCTTCCGGGAATTGATGTGTTCCAGAGCCTTGGCAGAGCAATGTCCATGTCCTACGCCGTAGAGAAAACCGAAGAACTGATTACTCTATTAGAGAATGGGACCCTGGGTGACCAACTGTTTTTTAAAGGTGCCATGAATCAAATATTGGGACGGTTTTATTTAAAAATGAAAGATGAGGGGGTTGCACAGATGGATTTAAGCGGATACTACAGGCAAAAAGAAAGCCTGTATTATATAGAAAAGAATCTGTCCGCCCAGCTTAAAATTGAAAATATGGCAAAAGAGATGCATGTTTCCTATTATTCGCTGTCCAGGAATTTCAAGCGGGATACCGGAATCGGCATTAAGGAATATCTGGAAGACATGCTGCTTAAAAAAGCAAAACATCTGTTACTTACAACCGACCTTCAGCTTCAGGAGATTGCTAATGAGCTTCAGTTTTGCGACCCGTTTTACTTCTCCAGGTTTTTCCGAAAATATGAGAAGGTATCGCCCAGAGAATATAGAAAAATGAGATTGAATGGTTAGGAATGGCCATCACTGCACAGACTGTGTCGTGTACAACGCAGCATCCCGTCAGCGCCAGAAAAGTGACGGCCACAGTCACTGTGTATTCACACCGGGAAGCACCGGATAAGGAATTGTGTGAGAAAAATAGTGTTTAGTGGCTTGCACACCAGCCAGGAATAGGCTATACTAGAAAAATAGTGAGAAAGAATAAAGAACAAAGGAGTTCGAACAATGGAATTGGTAACAGTTAGAGAGATTTATAAAGAAAGAGAAAAATATTTAAACCAGGAAATCCGTGTTGGCGGCTGGATCAGAAGCATACGTGATTCAAAGACATTTGGTTTTATCGTTCTGCATGACGGAACTTTCTTTGAGACACTTCAGATTGTATATCATGATAAAATGGAAAACTTTCAGGAAATCTCCAAATTAAATGTTGGGGCTGCAGTGATCGTAAAGGGTACTTTGGTTGCTACACCTCAGGCAAAACAGCCATTTGAAATACAGGCTGATGAGATTGTGGTGGAAGGTACCTCAACATCCGATTATCCCCTTCAGAAGAAGAGGCACAGCTTTGAATATTTGAGAACGATTTCTCATTTGAGGCCCAGAACCAATGCGTTCCAGGCTGTTTTCCGCGTGCGTTCCATGATCGCATATGCAATTCACCAGTTTTTCCAGGAGAGAGACTTTGTATATGTTCACACACCACTGATTACCGGAAGTGACTGTGAAGGAGCAGGTGAAATGTTCCGTGTTACTACGCTGGATCTGGAGAACATCCCGAAAACTGAGGATGGGGCAATTGATTATGCGCAGGACTTTTTTGGAAAAGAGACAAGCCTGACTGTCAGCGGCCAGCTGAACGGTGAGACTTATGCACAGGCATTCCGTAATATTTATACATTTGGACCGACATTCCGTGCGGAAAATTCCAACACTACCAGACATGCTGCAGAGTTCTGGATGATTGAGCCTGAGATTGCCTTTGCTGACCTGCAGGATAATATGATGCTTGCTGAGTCAATGTTAAAATATGTGATCAATTATGTACTGGAACATGCTCCGGAAGAAATGGAATTCTTCAATTCATTTGTGGACAAGGGTCTGTTAGATCGGTTAAAAAGCGTAGCGGCTTCTGATTTTGCCCATGTTACCTACACGGAAGCAGTTGAGATTCTGGAAAAGAATAATGACAAATTTGATTATAAAGTATTTTGGGGATGCGACCTTCAGACTGAGCATGAACGCTATCTGACGGAAGAGATCTATAAGTGTCCGGTATTTGTAACGGATTATCCAAAAGAGATCAAAGCATTCTATATGAAACTGAATGAAGACGGCAAAACAGTTGCCGCAATGGACTGTCTGGTGCCTGGAATCGGTGAAATCATCGGTGGAAGCCAGAGAGAAGATGACTACGACAAACTGCTGAACCGCATGAATGAACTGGGATTAAAAGAAGAAGATTACGGATTCTACATGGATCTTCGTAAATACGGTTCTACCAGACATGCAGGATTCGGGCTTGGATTTGAACGCTGCGTAATGTACCTGACCGGAATGTCCAATATCCGTGATGTGGTTCCGTTCCCAAGGACAGTAGGTAACTGCGATTTATAGGAGGAATTTAGATGGGGAGTAAGATATTAATTGTCGATGACGAAAGGGAGATTGCAGATGTAGTGGAGCTATATCTGAAAAATGAAAATTATGATGTTGTAAAATGTTATAATGGGACTGACGCGTTGGATTGTATTAAAAATGAGAAGCTGGATATGGCGCTGTTAGATGTCATGCTTCCGGATATAGATGGATTTACAATTCTGCAGAGAATAAGGGAAGAGCATACGTTTCCGGTTATTATGCTGACGGCTAAAACGGAATATATGGATAAAATCAACGGTCTTACTTTAGGTGCGGATGATTATATTGCAAAGCCGTTTAACCCGCTGGAGTTAATTGCCAGGGTAAAAGCACAGCTGCGCCGCTTTACCAAGTATAACGAGGGGAGCAAGTCCCAGGAAGATATTATTGACTTTGCTGGTCTGGTGCTTAACAGAAGCACACATGAATGTACTTATAATGAGAGAGAGCTGACACTCACACCGATTGAATTTGATATTCTCTGGATTTTATGTGAGAACAGAGGACAGGTAATCAGCTCAGAACAGCTTTTTGAGCAGGTTTGGAAAGAAAAGTATTACAAGAACAGCAACAATACTGTAATGGTGCATATTCGTCATTTACGTGAGAAAATGAGCGGACCTACCGGCAAGACGGAATTTATAAAAACCGTTTGGGGAGTTGGTTATAAAGTTGAAAAATAATTATGGAAAACTGAAGAGAACAATATTGCTGAGGGCAGTCCTGGTTGCTGCCCTGGCTTTAGTGGTTGGAATTGTGATTGTGAAATTCCTTATCGATGGGTTATTTCAAAGCAGCTTTGCCAGCCTTTTTATTAATTTCATGATGAAATTTAATATGGATTATGATACGGCTAACGAAATGTATGGGAAAATTTTTATGGATAATAAAGAAATTTTTCTAACTTCGGGCTTTATCATTTTATTTCTGGTGTTCTTCTATATGGCGGTTTCTAAACTTACCGGTTATATGGACGATATCGGCAGGGAAATCGATATGATTCTGACTGATGAGGATGCACCAATTAATTTGGTACCGGAACTGGCGCCAATTTCAGAAAAACTTAACACATTAAAAATGACTTTGAAAAAAAGAGAGTACGCGGCGATTGAAAGTGAACAGCGTAAGAATGACCTTGTGGTTTATCTGGCGCATGACCTGAAAACTCCGCTGACCTCCATTATTGCATACTTAACCATGCTGGATGAGCAGCCGAATATGCCCGAGGATGAGCGTTTGAAATATACACATATTACGCTGGAGAAGGCTACAAGGCTTGGAGAATTAATCAGCGAATTTTTTGAAATAACAAGGTTTAACCTACAGGACATAGTCCTGGAGAAGGAAAAACTAAATTTGTCTATGATGTTAGAACAGCTTGCAGATGAAAGCTATGGAGTACTAGCGGATAAAGATTTGACCTGTTCCATCAGGACGGATGAAGAGCTGGTAGTGGACGGGGATCCGGATAAACTGGCAAGGGTATTTGATAATCTTCTAAGGAATGCAATTGCCTATAGTTACCCACGTACAGATATTAATATAGAAGCATTCCTTCAGAACGAGTATATTATTATTAATTTCCGGAATCAGGGACCGCAGATTCCTCCCCAGAAGTTAAAATCCATCTTTGAAAAATTTTACAGGGTAGATAACGCCAGGTCCAGCCAGACGGGCGGAGCGGGACTGGGATTGTCCATTGCAAAGGAAATAGTGGAATTGCATGGCGGCACCATAGAAGCATTCAGTGATGCGCACTATACCACATTCATTGTGCATCTTCCGGTGTACCGCGACAGGATGGTAAAAAGACGCCGCGTGCGCGGGAAGGCAGGGACAAAGAATATATGACAGAAAGCAGAGACAATAAAACAAAAAAGAAAAAACGGACAGCAGGTGACGTAATACGTGTTATTGCACTGCTGATTGCAATTGGGGTATTTGTATATTCCGGTTATCGCCTTTTGACGATATATCTGGAATATAAAGCAGGGACAGATGAGTATTCTTCCCTGGAGGATTTTGCAAATATATCCGGAAATCCTTCCGGTGGTTCGGATAGTGATCCTGATGGAGCCGGTGTAAAGGTAGAAACAAATGAGCAGGGTGAAACAGAACGTTATATGGAAAGCCCGGTTGACTTTGCCGGTCTAAAGGCAATTAATAAAGACGTTATCGGATGGTTAAATGTTGAAGCGCTGGATATCAGCTATCCCATGGTTCGGGGTACGGATAATGACTACTATCTGCACAGGACATTTAAGAAAGAAGATAATTTTGCGGGATCCATATTTATGGACTATCTGAATAATCCTAATCTTAAGGATCAGAATACCATTATCTATGGACACAATATGAAAAATGGTTCTATGTTTGGTACATTGAAGCAGTTTCGTGAAGAGGGTGTATTTGAAAAAAGCCGTTATTTCTGGATCTATACACCAACGATGAATTATAAATATGAGATCTTTTCCTGCCATGAGGTGGGAGCAGTGAGCAATACTTATCAGATTTCATTTGCTAAAGATAAAGAGTTTCAGGATTATCTGGATGAAGCTGTGGAGCATTCGGTAGTGAAGGGCACAGCCAAGGCTACGTCAAAAGACCGCATTGTGACACTTTCCACCTGTACCGGAAATGAGGCAACCCGATTTGTCGTGCAGGGAGTCCTCGTGGATTCCATTAAAGTAAAATAGCTGCTCTAAAGCGTAAAATCTGTTGCTTTGGAAACAATATGTGAAGGAGGAATGGAAATGGATAAAACAAAACAATTAAAAGAAATGCTTGCAAACAGCACAAACGTTGTGTTTTTCGGTGGAGCGGGTGTGTCTACAGAGAGCGGAATTCCTGATTTCAGAAGTGTAGACGGTCTGTATAATCAGGAATATGACTATCCTCCCGAGACCATATTAAGCCATACTTTTTTCATGAAGGATCCAAAAGAATTCTATCGTTTTTACCAGAATAAAATGCTCTGTCTGGATGCAAAACCAAATGCTGCCCACCGTAAACTGGCTCAGTGGGAAGAGGAAGGAAAGCTAAAGGCAGTCGTTACCCAAAACATAGACGGTCTTCATCAAATGGCCGGCAGCAAGGAAGTATTAGAGCTTCATGGCAGCGTGCACAGGAACTACTGCATGAACTGCGGGAAACCTTATGAAGCCAGATATATGCTGGAAGCAAAGGGGATTCCCACCTGCGAATGCGGCGGAATCATAAAGCCGGATGTAGTATTATATGAAGAGGGACTGGATAATCAGATTATGTCCAGGGCGATTGCACATATAGCCAAAGCGGATGTGCTGATCGTTGGCGGAACATCTCTGGCGGTATATCCGGCAGCCGGTCTGATCGACTATTACAGAGGGAATAAACTGGTTTTGGTAAATAAGACCACAACACCAATGGATCATAATGCGGACTTACTGGTGCAGGGAAGCATCGGAGAAATATTTGCAGCGATATAAGGAGGCGTAATAATGGTTTATGAGGTTGGAGATATTGTAAAATTAAAAAAACAGCATCCTTGCGGTAGCAATGACTGGGAAATACTTCGGGTAGGTGCTGATTTCAGGCTTAAATGCATGGGCTGCGGACATCAGATCATGATTGCCAGGAAGCTGGTTGAGAAGAATACGAAGGGACTTCAGAAAAAAACAGAAGGATAGAGCGTGAGAATTTCTCACGCTCTTTTTTATAGTTTTCCTTTATGAAACACAGTACAGTAATTCCCTTCTCTGGTTCTGCATTGTGAGCAATGCAGGCACCTGGCGGGGGTCATATCTCCGTCTTTCCAGCGTTTTATCAGATTGGGTTCAGTCAGCAGTGCCCTGCAGAATCCAAAGCCTGCAATACGGCTGTTCTCTAGCCAGTCGAGGGCTTTGTCATAGTGGGAAATCCCTCCGGTCACAAATACGGGAATTTGGACTTCATTAGCAATTACCTTCGCATATTCAATAAAATATCCGCCTCTTGTCAGAGGGTATCCGTCAAAAATCTGTCCGGACATACTGTTTGCTTTTCCATGTATATTTCCCGATACTTCGATGGCGTCAAAACCCATTTCTTCCAGTTCCCTGCAGATCGGCAGAGCTTCTTCAAATGTCAGTCCCCCTTCAAAAAAATCAGAACAGGTTATTTTGATTAAGATAGGAAAATCTTTGCCGGCTTCCTGGCGTATTCCGTCATATATTTCACGAATAATACGCAATCTGTTGGACAGACTGCCGCCGTATTCATCAGGCCGGTTATTATAATAAGGACTTAAAAACTGATTCAAAAGGTAGGAGTGCCCTCCATGTATTTGAACAGCATCAAAACCGCTTTCCTTTACACGGCGGGCAGCTTGCACATATGCATTTGTCACGTAGCGGATATCCTCTTTGGTCATAGGAACGCCGGCTGTTCCGGTGGATTTCTCAGGAATATCCCCGGGGGAAAAAATCTTCCGGCTGCTTGTCCGGTAGGTGGACTTTGTTCCGCCATATGCCAGCTGCATCATTATTTTGGCGCCATACTTATGTACGGATTTTGTTAATGACTGATATTCCGGGATGAAACTGTCATTGTAAATACCCATCATTTTCTCATTTGGCTGTTCTTCTTCTAAGATGCGGGCATAGCCGGTGCAAATCAACCCAACTTCATTTTTAGCCAGTTCTGTATATATTTTCTTTTGTTTATTTGTGAGGTGTCCCTGTTCGTCAGACAGAGCCTCCCAGGTGGCGCTTCGCAGAAAACGGTTCCTGCACACCATAGAATTTATCTTAAGAGGTTCAAATAGTTGTTTCATGTTATCAACTCCTATCAACATAAAAATATAGTACACATTAAATTGTAGACCTAAAAAGCTAAAAAAGCAAGATTTCATTCTGAAAAAGTATGCACCATAATAGAATTCTGCCTGCCGTCAGGACTTTTCTATTTTTATCTGGGCATGTATCAGACGTACCATGGTAAGATAAAAGAAAAACAGTAATAGTATCACAGTGGCAAAGCAAAGCGTAAATTGTAAAGCAAATATGTCCAGCTCATCCAGAATGCCATTAATGAGATTAAAAGGCTGCAGGACATCCCAGCTGTTAAAACGGAGAAACCGTCCTAAATAGACGCCAAATCCGCTCATCAGAGAAACTGCAGTTATGCAGATCCAGGATAAAAAGGATGAAGTAATGGAAGATGCCATATTTAAAAATAAACGGAGGGATTCCAATCCCAGGATAACCCCGTAGACGCATCCAATACCAATGGTAAACATCTTGAACCATGCAAATATATCCGTATTATAAACTGTTTTTCCTTTTTCATAAAGCTCACCTGCTTTTTCTACCCATACCAGGCTGTCATTGGATATATGAATAAAATCCGTAATAATATAAATAGAATTCGGGAAAAATAGCAGCCAGGACAAAGTAAAAAAGGCAGCTCCAAACTTTATTTTTTGATTATAAAGATAAATCGATATCCCTATAAACAGCAGTGGCAGTGCAGCCAGAAAAACGTTCCAGCCCAGCATTAAATAGAGAGTATGGGGGAATTTCAGGTACATCAATATACAGATGCACCAGTAAAGGATTACAGGGTAAATAAGGATATGATAGTTTTTCAAAGCTTTTAGCATGTTCCGTACCTCCTTACAGATGTCAGTATTATGCAGTGTTTATTTATCAATCAATCATCATGTGGCACACTTTTTAAGGACTATACCAAAAAATTGTATAGCTTCATTCTAACATAGGAAAGTGTTAAAAACTATTAAAATGAGAAAGACATCAAAAAGAACATTAAAAAGATTATTAAACCTCGTTAAAAAGAATATCAAAAATGTCAATAAAAACGCAATTACACTTGTGGACCGCCATTGCTATATATTTTGATTTAAGCTATAATTGTCATATAAATAAGTATTGGCGGAGGTGTTTTATGTTTAACGAAATTTGTATATATGAAGCAAAATTAACAAAGTTAGATGAGATTGAAACATTGATGAAAGAAGTGGCTGAATTTTATTTAAAACAAGATGGTGTTATTGATGTGCACTATATAAAACGAACTCACAGACAGAAAGATTTTAAAGCAGTTAAAGAAGGGGAGCTGCCTGTTCGCCTTACAAGAAATGTAGGTAAAATAACCTACGTTCTATATTGGGTATTAAAAGATGAAGAAACTCATGCTAGAGTATCGAAATTAGGAATGGAAAAATTTTATAAACGATGGAGTAGATGTTTAATAACAATGCCTAAAATAATATTGGGCGAAAACATCGTTTAAGTTACTTAATTCTTCTCCTTTGTAATGTTTCTATTGTTTTATTCCGTGATATTTAATTTTGGTAGTATCATTAAGCTTAAACGATAACTGTCAATTTGTAATATAAAAAAATAGAAAATAGTAAGGAATACATATATGAAATTAAAAGAGAAAGCAATACTATTAAAAAACGATATTCCAGCCGTGTTTTTATGCTTAAAAGATAAGAAAACTCCTATTGCTGCAAAAATACTAGCTGGAATAACAATAGGATATATACTTTCTCCTATTGACTTTATACCTGATTTCATTCCTTTTCTTGGTTATCTTGATGATGTTATTATTGTTCCATTACTAGTTGCGCTGATAATGAAACTAATACCAAAAGAGACCTTTGAGAAATACAGGCGAGAATCCAAGGATATTTGGAAAAGTGGAAAACCAAAGCATTGGTACTTCGCAATTCCGATTATAGTAATGTGGCTTTTGATATTGTGGTTTATAATAAAAGCAATTTTCTTTTAAGGCGCTATTTCAAAATTTCAGTTTCCAGAGCAGTTACGTATTTATACAGATAATCAACTTTTAGTTTTTATTTTAAGATAACATAAAAAAGTTGCAGAATCCCGCGAATATTGGAAAAAAGTACTTGAAATATAGCCAGCCTTATGATATGATTTTAACTTGTGATATATTATTTATTAATTTCCTTGCTCCCCACATAGATAGGGGGCCAGAGACCATAAGGAGGTGCCAAGAGCATGAACAAATATGAATTAGCCGTTGTTGTCAACGCAAAAATCGAAGAAGATGTAAGAGTAGCAACTATCGAAAAGGTAAAAGAATACATTACCCGTTTCGGTGGAACAATCACAGACGTTGATGAATGGGGTAAGAAAAGATTAGCTTACGAAATTCAGAAAATGAAAGAAGGATTTTACTACTTCATCCATTTCGAATCTGATTCAACATGCCCAGCGGAAGTTGAAAGACGTGTCCGTATCATGGAAAATGTTATCAGATATTTATGCGTAAGACAGGATGCATAGATAGAAAAGAGGAGAAAGTATGAACAAAGTCATTTTAATGGGGCGTTTAACCAGAGATCCTGAGGTTCGTTATTCATCAGGAGAAAATTCCATGGCAGTAGCAAGATACACATTGGCAGTAGACCGCAGATTTAAGCGTGACGGAGAAGCAACCGCAGACTTTATAGGATGTGTTGGTTTTGGAAGACAGGCTGAGTTTGCAGAAAAATATCTTCGTCAGGGTATGAAGATTGCTGTTACCGGACGTATTCAGACTGGAAGTTATACAAACAAAGACGGACAGAAAGTCTACACTACGGATATTGTTGTTGAAGATCACGAATTCTGTGAAAGCAAGAACGCATCTATGGCTGGCGGCGAAGGGGGCATGCAGTCAGCTGCACCATCATCAAGACCGACACCAAGTGCGGCATCAGGCGACGGATTCATGAACATCCCGGATGGCATTGATGAGGAATTACCATTTAATTAAAACGAAAATGAGAAGCAGATCTCATACATTATATGAATTCGAAATTTGTAAAAGGAGGTAACAAACATGGCTTATAATAGAAATGATAGAGGCGGCGATTCTCCGATGAAGAGAAGAGGCGGACGTAGAAGAAAAAAAGTTTGCGTATTCTGTGGTAAAGAGAATAACGAAATCGATTACAAGGATGTAAATAAATTAAAAAGATATGTATCTGAGAGAGGAAAAATTCTTCCTAGAAGAATCACAGGAAACTGTGCAAAACATCAGAGAGCTCTTACTGTTGCAATTAAGAGATCACGTCATATCGCTTTAATGCCATATGTAATGGATTAATCATTAAATTGATATTTTTAAACCGTCATTGTTTTATACAATGGCGGTTTTTTTTGTAGTGGGGGATAAGTTGTAGGCTATGCAGGAATCCTGCTTCCATGATGAAAATTATTTTAGCAATGGCATAGATCAGGATAGGACTGCCTGTTATCGGTTGGATAGAAAGTATTACCACTGGATATTATGCTTGCAGGTGGATTGAAAAGAAAAACAAAGACAGCTAACAAAAAATCCCCACGGACTAGCCTCCGTGGGGATTTGTGCATCTAGAGTACATAGATACTTTATATGCTTATAATATATAACACTATGCAAAGAATGTCAATGCATTTTTGCCACCTCATATGATTTCTCATATCCGTTTCCGGCTACCTGCCTTCTATCAGAAAGGCAGTGGACTTTCCGTCTGCAACGTCAAATATCTTAAAATAATACTATAAGATAGTACACCTTCCTTAAGATAATGCAATTTTTGAAAGCAATCGATAACGCTATAATGAGATTGTAACAAAATAAGCACGGAAAAGGAGAATGTTATGGGGAAGAAAAGAAAACGGAAATTGGCGACGAAGGCATTGGCAGTTGCAGTAGCGGTTTCTATGCTGCCAGGCAGTGCGATCACAGCGTTTGCTGAAACAGGTACCGGAACAGAACCGGGAGCATTGGCAATTGGACATCCGACATTTAAGAACACGGAAAGCTTGGCGGATGTATACGATTTGGGAGGCGTAACGTATGATTCAAAAGAAATGATGAAAGCACTCTATCAGCAGGATCTGGATAACGGTGGAGATTCCTTTTATATGGACCGTATTCTGGCGCGTTATGGAGTGGCAAATGGCAACGCAGGCAATAATGGGGATGATGATGGCAATACGTTTATGACCAGAGGCCGGGCACTTTATATGTACACCAGCAATCCGGCCATTATTGGTTTTGGCGGCAAAACCAGCTATGGATGCAGTTCTTCCGGCAGTTCCCTGGGCGGAGACATGTATGCGATTAGTTTTTCGGAGGGTTCCAGCACATTAAGCTCCAAAGAAGTAACAAGTAAGCGTGTGAATTATCCAAGTAACTGGGTAAGCCAGTATCAGGTTGGTTCCCTGACAGCAGATGTGGAGAAATTCATCAGCAATGAAAATGTTGCGGTAACGACGGTTAATCTGACTAATACAGAGGGATCTGACAAAACGATTACGGTTAATGTAAATTCCAACTTTGTAAGCAGCCGTGATGAAGTGACGGTGGGAGGCGAAACCCAGCAGGAACTTACCGGATCTATGAATTCTACAGCTGATTTAACAAAAATCACTACCCGCTTATCCGGAAATGGATTTGAGTATGCGGAAGGATCTAATAAGTCCATGGTGAAAACAGTCACCATTCCGGCAGGACAAACAGTAGAAGTAAAAGTTGTTATGGCTTTTACCACAGAGGAACTTCCACAGTCCACAACAGATTACGTACGTTTTCTGGAACTGGATGGTACAAGCGCATTAAAAGCACAGAAGGCAGAGTACAATCAGTACTGGGCGGACAACCTTCCATACATAGACGTACCGAATAAAGCAGTCCAGAAAGCTATTGACTATCGTTGGTGGCTGGAACGTTTTAATACAATGGATGCTAATATTCCAGGATATGACTTCCAGTACCCGGTAACGGTTGAAGGTGTATTGGGTTATAACAATGCAATTGCATTGACTCAGCCAATGCATTTACAGGATACGAAATGGTTAAGAAATGCTTACTTACCGCTGGGTCAGCTGTTATCAGTAGGAAACAGTTCCCAGAGCAGCGCATTTTTGGACAATCCGGGTAACCGTTCAAACTGGAATAACCATTATGGACAGTATATCGCAGACGCAGGATTAGAGGCATTTAATGTTATTGGCGGCGGTGCAGAACTGGCTGAAAACCTGGCATACTATTTTGAACATGATGCCAAAGGACAGCTTGACCACTACGGCAACCATACAAGTGCAACGACTCCTGAAAATTATCTGATTGATTACCAGAATAATTATATGACAGGAAACGATGCAGATACGATTTCCATGCATGTAAAAGGAATTGGAAACTGGAAGACACATGGAGAAAATGCATACGTATATGCAGCTGCTCAATCTGCTTCTGACCTCTATGGAATGTTAGGAAATATTGAAAAATCAGAGGAAATGAAAACTCTGGCTGAAAATATCCAAAGTGACATCCTGGAGTACCTCTGGTGTGACCAGTGCCAGAAGTTTGAGACACGTGCAGTAAATCCTACCAGCTCTTTTGTGTCCCATAATCCGGACAAACCAAATCTGGTAGAACTGACAGAATCCAATAACTACAATTATTTCTCTGTTGGTGCAGTTCCTACGGATGAAGCATCTATTGCAAAATATAAAGAAGCACTTAAGACCTTTACCAATGGAGACGATTTCCCGATCTTCCCGTATTATACGGCGAATCAGGTACACAATAAGCAGCTTCCGGGATCAAATAACTTCTCGAATATTAACTTTACTGTTCAGGCAAGAGCATATGAAGCAGCACTGCGTACCTATGACGTAGAGCAGGAATATGTAACGGATGATATGCTTGCCCTCATGGTTGAGTGGTGCGCATGGAATATGTACCCCAATGGAGGAGATGTCTCTTATCCAAATAATAACGAATTCTTCAATATCGATAACAAGACATTAGATACCTATTACCGTTCATGGATTTACCACAATATCCTTGGTAACTATACCTATCTCTTTATTGAAGATATGGCAGGCGTACAGCCACGTTCCGATGAAAAACTGGAACTGGATCCAATTGATTTCAGCTATGACCATTTCATGGTAAATAATATCCGTTATCATGGCAAGGACATAACAATCAGCTGGGATAAACCGGACGGAAATAAATATTACGGTGACAGTGTACCGGAAGGTTTTGCAGTATGGATCGACGGCGAATCTGCATTTGTATTAAATGATCTGGTTCACGTTGTATATGACGCTAAGACAGGCGAACTGGAATTCCCGGAAAATGAAAAAACTACAGTACTTTCAAAAGCTTCTGTTTCTGAGATACCGGCAGCAATGGATGTTGCCATAACAGACAGTAATGTCGTAGAAATGCTGAAAAAATCCGGTATCAACGGTTTGACAAATGAAGCAGAAGGTGCAACTGTAACCGCATCTTATACTCCGGCTAAAGCAAGAGCTGCAACATGGGCAGAGAAGCACCGTGCAGATGGAAGTGACACTACCTCAAAGGCGGTGAACGAGACAGCTCCGGATCCCCAGGCAGTAACCGATGGAATGACCGTTAATATGCCATTCTGGGGAAATGACCAGAGTACGAATGCAACAGATTCTCTGGTAATTGATTTAGGCGGACAGAAGAATATCGATATGATGGATATCTATTTCTACAATGACCGTCAAAGCGGAGGGTATGCAGAACCGACAAAATACACGCTGGAATACTGGGACGGCAGTGCATGGAAGCATGCAGAAAACCAGAACAGGACTCCTGCAATTCCAAGGGCAAATTACAACGAAGACAAATTTAAAGAAATAACCACAGACAAAGTACGGGTAACCGTAACGAACCAGCCGGGACGATATACGGCAGTTACAGAAGTCCAGTTATTTAAAGAGGGCGGAGACCGTCCGGAAGTAGAAAACCAGGCACCGGATGTAACGGTGAAAGTAAATACAGAGAAGCTGGAGAACATGAAAGCATCTCTGACAGCACAGTGTACAGATGATGGATTGCCATATGATAAGACACTTACTTATAAATGGGAAGTAACCGAAAAACCATCTGATACGGCATCTGCTTATTTAAGCGATGAAAAAGCCTTGAATACTTCTTTAATCGGTTCCGAAGAAGGAACTTACAAAGTAAGATTCACGGCGGACGACGGGGAAAAGCAAACTGTAAAAGAACTGTCCGTAGAGATTAAAAAGGCAGATACACAGGCAGATATTGATGTTGCACCTACTGCTGTGGCAAGCTCCGATTATACAGCAAGCTGGGAAAAACTGGATGGCATAAATAACACATCATTTGAGCCTACAAAATCCGCTGGCGGTACAGGTAAAGGCTGGGGCAACTGGGGTGTTTCAGGCGGAACGGGATCAACCCACTGGGTACAGTACACCTGGAAAGAGGCTGTGAATATCTATAAAAATGATATTTACTGGTATGATGATAACGGCGGAACACGTGTGCCATCCTCTATTCAGATGCAATATAAAAATGATGCAGGTGAATGGGTAGATGCTAATGTGACCACCGATTTCCAGAATGCAAATAAGAAGAATAAGTATAACGCCATCGATATGGTTCCGGTAACCACAACCGCACTGCGCCTGAATATGAAGCTGTCTGCAGCGGGAACCGGTATTTACCGCTGGAAAGTATACAGCACACCGGTAGAAGAAATACTTCCGGTATTCAAGGGAACAAAGACCGGTACAATTCCTCAAATGCCTAAAGATATCACAGCAAAAACTTCTTACAAAGAGTTAAGAACCGTAAAAGTACTGTGGGATGCTATCACACAGGATCAGGTAGCCGCAGACGGTGAATTTACAATTAATGGAGTAAATGAGGAAACCGGTAAATTTGTTACGGCAACTATCACAGCAAGATCTGATATGGATAAGGCAACCATTACAACAGTGGATGACACCACCGTAAATACGCTTGTCGGAAATCTTCCATATATGCCGAAGACCGTTATGGTACTGTATAACAATGGCGTAAAGGACAATGTCAGTGTAAACGTAACATGGCCTCAGATTACCGCAGATCAGGTAGCAGCAGAAGGAACATTTACAGTTGAAGGTGATGTTGAAGGCACAACTACAAAAGCAAAGATGACAGTCAATGTAATCGGAACCACGGTAGATACTACAAAGCTGTCAGAAGCATTGAATAAAGCAAAAGCATATGCAGCTAAGGATTATACAGCAGAATCATTTAAAAAGTTAACTGATGCAATTACTGCAGCGGAAGAGCTCTTAAAGGACAGCGGAGCAACACAGGCACAGATTAACACAGCATTGGATGATCTGAATACGGCAGTATCCGGTTTAGTAGGATTAAAGACTCAGTTAGAGAATACTCTGAAGGAAGCAAAGGCATTTGATCCGGCTAAGTATACGGAAGAAAGCTATGCAGTGCTGAGCAAAGCAATTACTGATGCAGAAGAAATCATGAAAGCAGAAGATGCCACAGAAGCAGGGGTAAATGCAGCAGTAGAAGCATTAAAGACGGCAATGGCACAACTGGTTAAGATTGAAAATGCAGAACTTATTTTACATTATACCTTTGACAAGCAGGATGAAATTACTAAGATTAAGGACGAATCCGCAAGTAATTACACGGTAGAGGTTCCAAAGCTGGAAGATGTTGATTTTGTTGAAGGAAAGAGCGGCGATGCACTTAAATTTGATGGAGATGATACCTCATTTGAAATCCCGGCAGGTGCAAATCTCGCTACCAAGGATATCACAATCTCCTATTGGTTTAAACGTACAGGAGAGATAACAGGAAACAACTCCCTGATATGGGCAAAAGATGAATCCTCCTACAATGGCAAAGGATTCTATACGAATTATCCGGTAGGTGATCAATACTCCTCATTCTTCGTAGTGGATGGATTTAATGCATTCTATGTTGCACAGAATCCTAACGATTTCCTTCCGTTGAATGAATGGACGCACATTGCAGTGACCTGGGATTCAGACAGCAAGACAGGTAAGATTTATAAGAACGGACAGGAACAGAAAGTTACAAAACTGGGTGATCCTCAGACAATTACCGGATCAGAGTCAGCAGTAAACCGTGTCGGTAAGAATGGTTACAGCAATGATGCACAATATCCGACCAATCTGGAGCTGGATGACCTGAGAATCTACAATGGTGCGGTTAACAGCGACAAGGTCAATGAGCTTTATACAGAGTTTGACAGCAATGTAGATAAGAGTGCCTTGCAGCAGGCTCTGGAAACAGCAGAGGCTTACATTGCAGATGGTTATACAGAAGAAAGCTTTGCTGTATTACAGGCAGCTATTACAGAAGCAAAAGTAGTTTATGAAGATGTGAATGCAGATCAGGATGCAGTAGATGAGCAGATTGGCAAACTTGCAGAAGCAATTGCACAGCTGGAAAGTATTCTGGCGGATCTGACACAGTTACAGTCCCTGTACAATGCCGTTTCACAGATGGATATGACCAATTATACAGAAGCAAGCGCAGGCGTATTGAAGACTGCACTGGAAAATGCAGCAGCAGTTATCAAAAAAGAAAATGCAACCAAAGTGGAAGCAGCAGCAGCAGAATCAGAATTACTGGTAGCTCTTGCAGGACTTGAGAAAAAAGTGGAAGAACCGAAACCGGTAATTGATAAATCATTAGCAAAAGCATTATACGGTGCTTACAAAGACCTAAATCTTTCCGGATATACCCAGGAAAGTGCAGCAGCATTTACACAAGCATTAGGCAGTCTGCAGACGGTAATTGGAAAAGAAAATGCAACACAGGAAGAAGTTGACAATTCCGTAGCAAATCTTCTGTCAGCAGCGACTGCACTTGCAGTAATGCCGGAAGATCCGGAGGAACCGGAAGTTGAGGTAGACTTCTCCGTACTGAGTATACTCTACAATGCATATACAGGCATTGATACCGCTAAGTATACAAAGGAAAGCACCGATGCATTCCTCGCAGCACTTCAGGGTGCAGAAGAGGTACTGAATAACAAAGATGCAGAGCAGGCAGCAGTAGACCAGGCAGCATCCGCATTAGCTCAGGCAGTGGCAGAATTGACATTAGAACCAGTAAAACCAGAAGAACCGGAAAATCCGGAAGAACCAACGGTTACTACAGATACAACAACATTAAAGGTACTTTATCATGCATATGCTGGGCTTGATACCGGCAAATACACAGACAATAGTGCCAAAGCGTTAAAGGATGCAGTGTCAGCGGCAGCAGCAGTTCTAAATAATGCCAATGCTACACAGGATCAGATTGACCAGGCAGCATCCAGACTGATGTCAGCGGCTACAGCACTGGAAATGAAACCTGTAGAAATACCGAAACCGGTAGTACCTGCACTGAAGAAAGGCCAGATCCTGACATATAAGGGACTGAGGTACCAAGTTACCAATCCTACAGCAGGAAAAGCAACCGTAATGGTAGTAGGAGCTTCCAGCAGGTCAGTTAAGAAGGTAACAGTACCATCCACAGTAACCTTAAAGGGAGTAAAATGCAAGGTTACCAAGATTGGACAAAAATCATTTAAGAATTACAAGAAGCTGCAGCAGATTACAATTGGTGCAAATGTGACAGCGATTGGACAGCAGGCATTTTATGGAGACACCAAGCTGAATACCATCAATGTTAAGTCAAAGGTACTTAAGAATGCATACAGCTATTGTCTGAAGAATATTTCTTCCAAGGCAGTGATCAATGTTCCGAAGTCTAAAGTGAGAGCATATAAAAAGATATTTAAAAACAGAGGACAGAAGAGCAGCGTAGTAATTAAGTAAAAAGCAGAATCACAAGCCAGCGTTCTTACGCTGGCTTGTGTTGTAGAAAAATAATAATGCATAATATGTAATTTTATGTATCATGAAAAAAGTTGCGCCCCTTAAATAGCAAGTGTAAAATGAAGGTATTTGAGTATTGCGGAAAGTGAGCCTGTAAAACATGTTGAAGAAGATAATAGTACGATATAATAACTGGACACTTGGCAGAAAACTGTTATTCGGGTTTTTGTTTGGCTCAATTATACCGATTCTGTCCATACAGTTAATTGGATATTATGTGAATAAAAATATAGTGACAGAAAAAGTAGATCAGTTAATGGTTAGTAATCTGACCCAGATATCAGAGCGGGTACACTTGAATATGGAGACGTATTCCAGCCTTTTATACCAGCTGTACACGGATGAGCAGCTGACGGAGAGTATAAAAAGCCTCATGGATATTACGGATAATCAGAGAGCGTTTGCATACAACAAGGCATACAACTGTCTGAAACAGTATAACAATGACAATCTGGGCATCCGGTGCATCAGTCTGGTATGTGCGGACGGCAGTTCGGTGGTAGCCGATTTCCAGACAGATTCTGCAATCGATAATCTCTGGAGAGGCTATAAGGATTTAAGGGCCACAAAGCCCTATATAGACTGCATTGATGAACCGAGTATGGTGATTTCCCCTACCATGAAATTTCAGGAGAATGGAATAGAGGGATATTATTTCCATATGTCAAAAAGGGTATTTGACTTTGATCATCTGGAACAGGGAAGCATAGCAACCATTATTATGTCTATTGATGAACGGATACTTGCGGAAATCTGCAATAAGCCGGAGGATAGTGCCAACCAGGAACTGGCACAGCACAGCCTGAACTTTATTCTGGATGAAAACAGACAGGTCATTACTTATCCGGATGAGAGTTTTGTAACCCTGAAAATGAATCCCAGACTTACGGTAGCGGAATTTGTAAAAGTAACAGGATTCCTGCGGGATAAAAAAACGGCTATAAACGAGTACAAGGATCCCCAGACAGGATGGGTATTCTACAATGTATATGACAAAGATTATATGCTGAAGGATCTGGTGAACACCCAGAAGATTTTTCTGATTGTAGGCGCCACGGCAGTTATTTTCGTGACCTGTATCATCAGCTATACCGTATACATGTTGAACCGCTCTGTACGTTCTGTATTAAAAGGAATCGGGCAGGTACAGCAGGGGCATCTGGATGTGGTAATTCCGGCAGATACCGAGGATGAAATCGGCATTATTGCACGTAACTTTAATACAATGACCGTAAAAGTAAAAGAGCTGGTCACGACGGTAAAAGAGGCACAAAACAGTCAGAAAAATGCAGAAATCCGCGCACTTGAGGCACAGATTAATCCGCATTTCCTATATAACACCCTGGATTCCATTAACTGGATGGCGATTGAAAAGGGAGAGTATGAAATCAGTACAATGCTCAGAAACCTGGGTGTCATACTGCGTTACAGCGTAAATAAAAGCAATCAGCGGGTAACCATATGGGAAATGTCAGATTGGCTTCATAAATACATCAGCCTCCAGAAAATGAGATTTAATGATGCATTTACGTACAATTTGCAAATTGATAAGAATACGGAAAAGGTAAAAGTGTATAAGCTGTTGCTGCAGCCATTTGTTGAGAATTCTATTATACACGGGTTTGACGGAATGATGGCGGGGGGCTTATTGAGAATTGAATGTTCACTCTCAGATGACGGGAAGGGGGTTGTATTTATTATAGAGGATAACGGAGTGGGCATGCCGGAAAGTAAGGTACAGGAGTTTAATGACCCGAAAAGGGCGATTATTGATGATGGAAGGAGTATCGGACTGAATAATGCATTCTCAAGAATGTATATGTATTATGGAAATAAAGCCAGCTGGACAATCAGCAGCTTAAAAGGCCTGGGAACGGTCATCACCCTGCGCCTGCCGGTTATTGATGAAATGAGGAAGGAAAATGAGGATATTAATAGTTGAAGATGAGGTAAAGATCAGAGTTGGAATATCAAAACTGATCTCGTCTCAGAGCGGTCACACGATTGTTGGAGAAGCAAAAAACGGCATGGAGGGATATGAGATGGCAATCCGGCTTCGTCCGGAGCTGATTATTACCGACATTCGAATGCCCGTTATGAATGGGCTGGAAATGCTGACGAAGATTCAGGAAGACAAAGTAGCCTGCCACAGTGTAATCCTAAGCGGTTATTCAGAATTTGAATATGCCAAGAAAGCAATTACGCTGGGAGCAGATGACTATCTGTTAAAGCCTATTGCGGCGGAAGACGTAAAAGAGGTACTGGATAGGATTGAAGAAAAACTGGATCTGGAAAAAAGGCAGATTGAAGGAACCCCTCAGGGATATATCAGGGATATTATCCTGGGCAGCCTGGCGGAAACCAGGGAGAATTATCAGCGCCTTGCCGATATCGGCGGATTAGAGCTGGAATCACCCTGTTTTCTGTATGTAGGCTATCTTGGAAATGTAGATCCGGCATATGTTGAATTTTGCAAAAACCAGCTTGAAGAAATGAAGGTGAAATACGGCAAGGACCGCATTTATATGGTATTTATTGAAAGTACGCAGGAATATGTGTGTGTCATTCAGAGCGGAAATCCTATGGAAGGATGGAATAAGAGGATTAGCCACAGAGTGTATTTAAAGAATGTAAGAGAGGGACAGGCAGTGTGGACAGCCGAGAGTATTTCATCCCTTACAGAGCTGCGCAGCCAGGTTAATGAGCTGCGAAAGCTTACTTCTTATGCAATGGCATTGGGATATACACATTTGCTGACGAAAAGGGAGATCAGCCTGTTTATACCGGAGGAATTTGCATATCCGGTCTTTTTGGAAAACAGGATTAAAGTATCTGTATGCAAGGGAGATAGTGAGGAGTTAACAAGCTGTGGGGATAAATTCCGGTCATATATGAGGGATCAGAAATGTGAACCTTATCATATCCGGCAAGGGTATATGAAAATGGTGAATTACATTTTGAATATTTCCCAGGAGGTTGCAGAGGAGGGCTATCGGCTGATACAGGAGCAGAATCCTATAAAGACTCTCGGTAATGCCATTACCTTATCGGAACTGGAGACCTGTTTTCAAAAGATTATTCAGATTCTGGCAAAGACGGTAAATAAAAAGGAAGACATCCGTAATTATACGGTAAACAGAGCAATCAGTTACATACGGGAACATTACATGGAAGTAATATCCCTGGAGGAAATGGCCAGACGTCTGGACATTACTCCGGAGTACCTCAGTACTTTATTTAATAAAGAGGTGGGGATTAATTTTTCAACCTTTCTTAAGAAATTTCGTATCAGCCAGGCGAAACGGCTGCTGAAAGGAAGTGAGCTCAAGATCTATGAAGTGGCAAATGAAGTTGGATATGGTGACCCGAAGTATTTTAACAGGGTTTTTCGTGAAGAGGTCGGAGTCTCACCGGGGGATTACAGGCAGTCATAGAAAAGGCCGAAAAGCCTGCAGTTATTTTCTTATTATACTGATGGCTGTCCAGATGGCAGGCTGCGGAAACCAGGAAAGTGACGGGCAGGAGGAAAGCAAGGCAAGGGAGGAACTGGTTTTGTGGTCTTATTACGAGACGGATGCCCAGAGAAGCGGTCTGGATAATCTGGTAAATGGATTCAACCAGTCACAGAGCCAGTATCGGGCCTCCTGGAAGTATGTCCCCATGACCGATTTTGACAAACAGCTTTCCCGTTCTTATACGGAGCAGAGCCTGCCGGATATGGTACTCATTGATAATCCGGATATGCCGGTATTTATCCGTCTGGGAGTATTTGAGGATATCACCCAGCAGATAGAATCCTGGAATCTGGAAGAAGAATACTATAAGGCGGCAGTGGAAACAGTGAGCCTCGATGGAAGATATTATGGAATTCCCTTTATCTGCAACAATCTGGGATTAATTTATAATGAGGAGATGCTAAAAGAAGCGGGAGTGGAACCACCTGGTACCTGGGATGAATTAAGGCTTGCGGCGAAAGAGCTCACAGTGGATGAGTGCAAAGGATTTTTAATGTCTGCGGTTGATTCTGAACAGGGGGCATTCCAGATCCTGCCATGGATTTTATCAGCAGGGGAAAACCCTGATGAAATCGGAGGTGATAAGACAAAAGAAGCTTTTGAATTCTTAGATAGCATGGTGGAGGATGGAAGCATGTCAAATGAATGCATCAATCTGACACAGATTGACGTTGCCAGAAAATTTATAGCAGGAGAAGCAGCTATGATTGAAAATGGGCCGTGGATATTGTCCATGCTTCAGGAGGCAGGCATCTCTTATGGAATTACTAAACTGCCGGTAAACCGGGTAAGCAGTATGATAACCGGAGGTGAAAATATAGGTTTTATTAAAGGAAAAAATGTAGAGGGTTCTCTGAAGTTTTTCCAGTACTGTATGAACGGGGAGGTTATGGAGTCCTTCTGTATAAAGACAGGTTCCCTGCCGGCAAAGATTAAAAAAGCCAAAAAGGTAGTTAAGAAGGATGAGCAGCTGCGGGTCTTTGAAGAACAGATGGAGAAAGCGGTTGCAAGGACTTCCATACCATCATGGTCTGCTATCTCAAAGCAGATACCCAAGAGCTTTTATCAGATGGTGTCGAAGGAAAAAACCCCGAAAGAAGCGGTTGAAATGCTGCCGGAACACTAAATCGCAGGGTTGCATTCCATAAAGCAGGCTTTTCGTACCGGCACAAGCGTTTTTATGCACCATTTAATCTAAGGATTATCCACCATTATTAAAATATTAGAATTAATCTTTATAGGAACCTCTCTTATAATGTACTTACCAGGAAAGATACTGGAGTCAAATATAAGGGAGGTTTTATCATGAAACTAAAGAAACTTACGGCAATGGCTCTTGCAGCAACAATGGTTTGTACAATGGCAGCAGGATGTGGAGGAGGTTCATCTTCCGGTACCACAGAGGCAACAAAAGGTGAAACAACAGGAACTACGGCAGCTGAGACAGCAGGAACGGATGCAGCCAAAGAAACCAAAGCAGCTGAAACACAGGCAGAGACACAGGCGGAAACTAAGGCAGCTTCTACCGGTGAAACAAAAGAAGTTGTAATCTGGGATTATTTTGAGACAGATGCCCAGAAAGAAATGATGCAGGCTTTAATTGATGGATTTAATTCATCACAGAGCGAATTTACGGCAACCCATACATATGTGCCGTTTGCAGACTACCAAAAACAGCTTACGCTTGGACTTGCTTCCGGTGAATTGCCGGATCTGGTTATCATGGACGGCTGCAGCATGGCTTCATTCATACAGCTTGGACTTATGGCTGATGTATCGGATGCTTCCATCGCATGGGATGACTACCTGAAGGGACCAATGGAGTCCACAATGATGGATGGCAAACACTACGGTATTCCTTTTGCAACAAACTGTACCGCATTATTCTATAATAAAGATTTATTCGATGCAGCAGGCGTGTCTTATCCGGATGAAAACACCACATGGGATGATTTCAAGGATATGGCAGCGAAGTTAACAAAAGACGGCGTAACAGGATTTGGTAATGCAGCAGTGGGAACGGATGAAGGAACATTCCAGTGTCTGCAGTGGCTGTATACAGCTGGCGGTACTTATACCGACATTAAGGGCGGCGTAAAGTCTTACGATTTAATGAAAGAAATGATCGATGCAGGATCCTGGACAAAAGAATGTGTAAACTGGACACAGTCTGATGTTAATAACAACTTTATGGCTGGGAACATTGCAATGCAGCAGAATGGACCATGGCAGATCCCAGGTATCGAAAAAGATGCTCCGGACTTAAACTATGGCGTAACAGTATTACCAAAATTTGATAAAGACTCCAGTCAGGCAACATCAATTCTCGGCGGTGAAAACATGGGCGTTGTGAAAAAAGACGATACCGCAGGTGCAGTTGCTTTCATGAAATACTATGACCAAAATGAAGTTATGATCGATGCAATGAAGAAATATGGCTCCTTCCCTCCAAAAACGGAAGCAGCACAGGATTCTTACTGGACAGATGATCCGATTCAGGCAGCATTTATTACTCAGCTTGAGACTTCTATCCCAAGAGGACCATCCGCATCCTGGCCATCTTATTCTTCTGCAATCCAGAATGGATTCCAGGAAGTTATGACAGGCGCAAAGACGCCTGAGGAGGCAGCAGACAGTACACAGGCTGCTGTAGACGCAGTAAAATAAAATATTAGGGCGTGTTTAAACACGCTCTAGGGACTGCCTGGTAGACTTGCTTCCGACAGTCCCTTTTTAAAAGATATGAGGAGGGATTAACGTGAGACATGGTAAAAAAAAGACACCGGCTTACCTGGGAGTTATATTTGCACTTCCCGCTTTGATTTATATGATGGTGCTGATAGGGTACCCCATGGTAAAGAACCTGTTATTGAGTTTTAAAAATGTGGATGTTTATACATTTGCAGATACGGCTTCCCAGAGTTTTGTGGGATTGCAGAATTATGTTGATTTGTTCAGCGGAGCCGATTCTATTTTAATGAAATCAATCGGCAATACATTAATTTTTACACTTGCTTCTATACTTTTTCAGTTTGTGATCGGGTTTGGACTCGCATTGTTATTTAATAAGAAATTCCCGGGCTGCTCCTTTTTCCGTGGAGTAACGATGATATCCTGGCTTTTACCAGTAACGGTAGCAGGGCTATTGTTTAAATTTATGTTCCAGTTAAACGGCGGAATTATCAATCAGTTCCTGACATCGGCAGGCATTTTGGATAAACCGATAGAATGGCTTTTGAATGGAAATACTGCAATGGCAGCCATTGTAGTGGCAAATATATGGATTGGTATTCCCTTTAACATGATGTTAATTCTTACCGGATTAACGACTATTCCAACCGAAATTTATGAGAGTGCCAGCTTGGACGGTGCTTCCAAGCGGCAGACCTTATTCCATATAACAGTTCCAATGATTAAACCGGCTATTATGTCTGTGCTCACATTGGGATTTGTATACACATTCAAGGTATTTGACCTTGTATGGGTAATGACAAAGGGAGGACCGGTAAATGCTACGGAACTGGTTTCTACTTATGCATACCGGCTTTCATTTGAAGAGTTTCAGTTTAGTAAGGGTGCGGCAGCATCGAATATCCTGTTCTTAATCTTGCTGTTTGTAGGATTTTTCTACATCAGGACCATTGATGATGACGAGGTGATGTAACATGAAGAAAGAGACGAAAAATAAAATTATATTATTAATAATAGGTGCAATTGTATTTGTGATTTTTATATTCCCCCTGTACTGGATGCTGGTTACCGCACTGAAAACGCAGGTAGAAATTTTCCAGATACCAACACCCCTGTGGCCCAAAGAACTGACACTTGAAGCCTTCCAGAAGCAGTTATCCGCTTCCAGCGATACACTGAGGGGATTCAAAAACAGTGCAATTATTGGATTTGGAGCAATGGCAATCTCTACAATACTGGCAATTCCGGCAGCATACGGACTGGCGCGGTTTAAGTTCAGGGGCAAGAAGATTATAATCCTTCTTTTCTTAATTACACAGATGCTTCCTTCCACGTTAGTATTAACATCCCTGTACATCATGTTCTCAGGCGCAAAACTTTTAAATACATACATGGCGCCGATACTGGCAGATGCAACACTTGGTATTCCATTTTCTGTTATTATCCTAAGAACCTATTTCCTCTCCATACCGAAGGAGCTGGATGAGGCAGCAAAAATAGATGGCTGCGGACATCTCACTGCATTTGTTAAAATCATGCTTCCTATTGCAAAACCGGGCGTAGTGGTAGCAGCCGTATTTTCCTTTGTATATGCATGGGGGGATCTGATCTATGGAATTACATTTATTACCGATCCAAATAAGCGTCCGATTACATCCAGTATTTACAATTATGTGCAGCAGTACCAGACCCTGTGGAACTCCACCATGGCATTTGGTATTATAGCAATCTTCCCGGTTATTTTAATCTTCATCTTTATGCAGAAATATATTGTCAGCGGACTTACTAATGGTGCTGTTAAGGCTTAGAAAATACACGAATAACAAAGTACACGAATAACTAAGTACACGAATAACTAAGTACACGAATAACGAAGTATACGAGTAACTAAGTATACGATTAACAGGTTACTGATGTTGAAAGAAAATTTGATTCAGAAAGGAAGCCACGGTAGTTCTTTCAACCTGTTTTATGGTGGCTGTATTGCAGGAGCACTGCAGTATATTATGGGAAAATGAATGAAACTAAAATCATTGGATTTAAAGAATATTAAAATAAGTGATGAATTCTGGTCCAGACACGTGGATCTGGTGAGAAATGTAATTATCCCTTATCAGTGGGAGATCATGAATGACCGGGTAGCGGATGCCGAGTCCAGCCACTGCCTGGAGAATTTTAAAATAGCAGCAGGGAAAAGCAGCGGAGATTTTTACGGCGCGGTATTTCAGGATACGGATATTGCAAAATGGCTGGAAGCAGTAGGATTTTCACTGGCATGCAATCCAGATAAAAAACTGGAAGCTACTGCAGATGAAGTGATAGATTTGATAGCAGATGCACAGTGTGAGGATGGTTATATCAATACTTATTTTACGATAAAAGAACCGGACAAACGCTGGAGCAACCTCTGTGAAGGACATGAGCTGTATACAGCGGGCCATTTGATGGAGGCGGCTGCGGCATATTATGAAGGGACGGGAAAGAGGAAGTTTCTGGACTGTATGTGCAGATTTGCAGATCTGATCTGTGAGACGTTTGGGGAAGAAGAGGGTAAAATCCATGGATATCCCGGACACCAGGAAGTGGAAATTGGTCTGATTAAGCTGTTTCGTATTACAAAGGAACGCAGATATCTGGATATGGCTAAGTATTTTATCGATATCAGAGGTGTGGGTGAGAACTATTTTCTAAAAGAAATGAAAAAGGACGGACATAAACGGATTTTTCCGGAATTTGCAGATTATGATACAAAGTATTCCCAGTCCCATATTCCGGTGCGTGACCAGAAAACAGCAGAAGGGCATGCTGTTCGTGCCGTATACATGTACTGTGCAATGGCTGATCTGGCTTATGAGTATCAGGATGATTCTCTGATGGAAGCCTGTGAGACCCTGTGGAACAATATGGTGAGTAAGCGTATGTACATTACGGGAGGCATTGGCTCATCGGGAATCCTGGAGCGCTTTACGACGGATTATGACCTGCCGAATGAATACAATTATTCTGAGAGCTGTGCATCTATCGGTCTTGCACTCTTTGGGCTGCGTATGAATCAGATCACCAGAGACGGCAAGTATATGGAGGAAGTGGAACGCGCCCTTTATAATACCATATTGGCGGGGATCGCCCTGGATGGCCGCAGTTTCTTTTACGTAAACCCATTAGAAGTCTGGCCGGATGCTTGTATGCCCAGAACTTCCAAGGAGCATGTAAAGCCGGTTAGGCAGAAATGGTTTGGAGTAGCATGCTGCCCGCCGAATATAGCCCGGACACTGGCATCCCTGGGACAGTATATCTACAGCACACAGGGGGATACGGTATGGGTGAACCTGTTTGTCACAAGTGAGGTTAGGCAGGAACTGGAGTCTGGCAGTATACAGATGAAACAGGTAACCAGATTCCCGAATGAAGGCAAGACAACTATCCACATAGAAAACCAGAAAAATGTAAAGGTTTCTCTGGCAGTCCGCATTCCGGAATACGCAAAAGATGCCGTTTTCTATAGTGGCAGCGAAAAGATCATGCCGGATAAAACAGAAAAGGGATATGCATTTTTCACAGTGGACAGAAAAGAGATGGAACTTACAATGAAATTCTCCATGGAGCCGAGGCTTCTCCATGCAAATCCACTTGTAAAAGCAGATACCGGAAAAGTTGCTGTCATGAAAGGGCCTTGCGTGTACTGTCTGGAGGAAACAGACAATGGAAATAATCTGCCAGGCCTGTTCCTGGATTCCGGCATAGCACTTAAGGAACACTTTGAACCGGATCTCCTGGGAGGAGTAACCGTAATAAGAGCACAGGGCAAAAGGCTTGTATCAGATGAATGGAAAGAGGGAGAGCTGTATAAGGAATGTGCGCCAAAGATGGAAGACGCAGCATTGACTTTTGTACCGTATGCATACTGGGGAAACCGGATTACCGGAGAAATGTTAGTCTGGGTGAGAGAGATTTTATAATTATATACGAAAGTATAAGGCATTGAGCTGAGACAAATAATTGCCTCAGCTCATTATTTGGAACTACCACTGGCAGGAAGCGTTGTGCTCAGGTTTGTTAGCGTCCATCTTCGTCTGATGCACGGTTCCCCATGGATGCCTGGGAGGTGCATAAACGGATGAAAGCTTTAAAGGACATCTTTCGGGGTTCATAATATTATGCCAGGTTCCGGCAGGTATAAAGACAGCATCTCCGGGGCACATTTCATTTTGAAATTCCGGACGGCCTTTGCAGGAACCCATCATTACGATGGCTTTTCCATGTTCGACTCTTATAATCTGATCCGTATCAGGATGCATTTCCCAGCCAATATCCTCACATGGAGGGATACACATTAATGTCATTTGTACATGGCATCCCGTCCACACTGCGGTACGGAAGTTTTTATTTTGCTCTGCCATTTCCTCAACTCTCAATATACAGGGGTTAGGACCATAATCGGTCTGCCTCATACAGCAATTATTATTCATAAAAAGATTCTCCAATCAGGTTTGTATATTAAAATATGTAAATTCATTGTAAATGTGAATCTATGTTAAAATTGCAGGAAAACTGGTTACAAAACTGGCTGCAAAACTAGTTTTTAGAGGAAAAAGAATTGCAATTCAGATAAAAATAAAATATAATAAGCCTATATGCTTTGAGCGAGATTAAATTGCTTTCCGGCAGCTGCACGCTGCGATTTGCGGATTATGAAGGAGGGAGCCCCATGAAAAAGAATATTATCATGTTTATTTTTACACTCTTTTTTCTTGGACTCCTTTTTTACGTGAAGGCAGAAGCCCATCTTGTAACCGGCACAGGAACCAGTGCGACTGCTGACGCCGGTGGATCCGGTTACACATATGGCCAGCCCCGTATTTTCGCCAAGCTTACACCGGCAGATGCTCCGGCTGGAATCCAGGAAAAAGTACTGACACAGGGAATTACGAATTTTGTGGAAGAACGGAATAACCAAAGGCAGTTTAACGGAAGCGTACTGGCGGTTTTATTGTATATTGCAACAAATGTCTTATTGGGCAGCGTACGGAGCAGTTTGTTCTGGATACTGTCTATTTGTCTTACATTTTCATGTATTCTGATCAGTCAGGTTCATATCTTACACCAATCCGATGGAAAGAAACGTACTGTTATCTTTTAGTATTTCATTAAAAATTTAAGAAGTGAAATTTACGAAAAGAAGATAATCAGGAGGATTGTACTTTGAAAAATAAAAAAAATCATATTTGGTTTGCGTTAGCCCTTATCGCAGCCTTTCTTTTGCTTACTATTTTTGGAGCGGGCAAGGAAGTAAAAGGGATTCAGGACATGCGTTTTGGAATTGACATCCGGGGCGGTGTTGAGGCGGTATTTGAACCGGTTGGAGTTACCGGTGTTCCCACAGAAAAGCAGATGGAATCGGCACGTAATGTTATTGAAAGCAGATTGGATGCTGAAAATATTACTGACCGTGAAGTTACAGTGGATAAAAGTGAAGGCCATATTATCGTGCGTTTCCCCTGGAAATCCGATGAAAAAGACTTTAATCCAGAATCTGCAATCTCTGAATTGGGGGAAACAGCGAAGCTTACCTTCCGGGATCCTGACGGCAATGTACTTGTAGAAGGAGAAAATGTGTCAGACAGCTCCGTAACAAGGGATCAGGAAACAGGAGAATATGTAGTAGAACTGCAGTTTGATAAGACTGGAGCGGAGGCATTTGCCAAGGCAACTCAGGAGCTGGTGGGCAAACAGATGGGCATCTATATGGATGAACAGATGATCTCTAATCCTAAGGTACAGCAGGCAATTACTGGTGGAAAAGCAATTATAAACGGTATGGCGAACAGTGATGAAGCAAAGTCATTATCCGATAAAATAAATTCAGGTGCACTTCCATTTTCCATGAAGACAAGTAATTATAATACCATCAGTCCATCACTTGGAAGTCAGGCACTGAAGGCAATGGTAACAGCTTCTATAGTAGCCCTGTTATTAGTTATCATATTTATGATCAGTATTTACAGACTGCCCGGATTCATCAGCTGTCTGACCCTTATATTCCAGATGTGCCTGCAGATACTGGCACTTTCATTTCCGCAGTATACGCTGACCCTGCCTGGTATCGCCGGCCTGATCCTTTCTGTTGGTATGGCTGTGGATGCCAACATTATCATCAGTGAACGAATTGGTGAGGAATTGAGAGACGGTACAAGTATCCGTGCTGCTGTTAAAAAAGGTTATCAAAACGCATTCTCATCGGTATTGGACGGCAATCTGACTACAGCTGCAGTGGCATTAATCTTAATGATGTTTGGTTCCGGTACAATGCTGAGTTTTGGATATACGTTGTTTACAGGTGTTATCATCAACCTGGCAGCAGGTGTGTGGATGTCCAGATTTATGCTGGAATCTGTAATACGCTACGATATATTTGATAAAGTAAAATTGTTCCGTAAGAAAAAAGACCGTAAAATGATCCGTTTTGCAGCAAAACGAAAATGGGTTTTTATATTCACAGCATGTGTATTGGTTATCGGAGCTGTAATCACCGGAGTAAATGGAGTGAAACTGGATACACAGTTTACCGGAGGCGTTATACTGAAATATACATATTCCGGTGATACAGATACAGAAAAGATCGGCAATGCGGTAAACGTTGCTTTGAACAGGCCTGTAAGCGTACAGACCTCCCAGGACTCCGCTACGGGTGACAAAAAATTAGTGCTGACCCTTGCAGGAAATGAAGGTATTAATCCGGATGATCAGAAGAAAGTAACAGAAGAAATTAACAAACTTGGCGATACATCCTATGAATTATCGGAAACTTTTGCCGTAGAGCCTTATATCGGGGCAAAAGCGTTAAATAATTCGGTAATTGCAATTGTATTATCCGCATTGTTCATTATTGCATATATATGGGTGCGTTTCAAATCCCTGTCCGGATTATCGGCTGGTGTATCTGCGGTAATTGCACTTATACATGATGTCATTCTGGTATTCTTCGTGTTTGGAGTATTTAAGATCCCGGTAAATGATGCCTTCGTGGCGGTTACCCTGACCATTATCGGGTATTCCATTAACGACACCATTGTACTCTATGACAGAATCCGGGAAAATATCCGGAATAAGGCGGGCAGCAAAAAGGAAACCTTGTGTGAACTGGTAGACCGAAGCATAACTGAGACTATCGGACGTTCGGTTAAGACAGCATGCACAACCGCTATCTGTGTGGCAATCGTTCTTATATTTGCCCTGATTTACCATATAGAATCTATCCGTGTGTTCTCATTGCCGTTGCTGGTAGGTATCATCAGCGGATGTTATTCTTCTGTATGCATTGCAGGACCACTTTGGGTAACCTGGAAAGAGTTCCGTGCAAAGAAGAATGATAAGATCGAAACGAGCAAGGGAAAAAAGAAATAAAAATCAGATGAGAAAAATTCAAGAATCTAATTGACATTAATTAGAATAATCGGTATAATAAATACAAATAAACTGAATTTACCGATGGGTTGTTACTGTTAAGCAGGCAAAACCAATTTTAGGAAGAGTATATTCTTCTTAAAATTGGTTTTTTTTGTTTTTATAAGACTAATGAGGTATGTTCTTATGCAGGCGAAAATTCAGAAATAATTATGGTAAAGGGGTGAGGAGCGGTAGCAGGAAGGCATCTGAATGATCCGCAGCATTGGCAGAATGCAAGAGCATAATTTAAATATAACAATGATTCAAGGGGGATCAGGCTGAAAGAAATTAAAATAGAAAGGAGCCACAATAGAATTCTTTTAGCTTAGAGCGTGTTAAACACACTCTAGTATATCGTGGCGGTATTGCGGGGCTTTCCTGCAATATGCAAAAGGTATCAGGATGGGGAAAAGACTAAAACTATGGAAAAGAATCTTATCAATCTTCTTAGCGGTTACGCTAAGTCTTAGCAGTTTTATCATTTCGGCAGGTGCAGAAGAAATGTCTTATAAGGAAATCCCAGAAAATACAGCGGGTGAAACCAGCGCTGTCAATCCAAATGAAAAAGAGCAGACTCTCATCGAAGAGGCAGAAAATGCGCAATTAAATGAGCCGGGAGATTTTTCGGATGATAACGACAGCGCATCTCATGGCGGGAAGCATATCAGAACCCAGAATGCCGGGGACATCATTGTATCACCGGGAGATACAGATTATTACTTAGATTCCGGTACTTCCCAAAACGGCGACGGATCACAGGAATCGCCTTTTAACACCCTTTTTGAAATTAACCGGAGGGAGTTTGCCCCGGGAGATCATATCTTTATCAAACGCGGTTCTGTATTCAAAGGTCAGCTTTACCCAAAGGGTTCCGGTTCGGCGGATAAGCCGATTCTGCTGGATGCATACGGAGAAGGAGAAAAACCATTAATTGATGGCGATGGAAGATATGGCGGCCAGCAGGAGTATGGTGCAGAAGGGCCTTTTGGTGAAGCTGCGGCTGCTGTTTATCTCCACAACAGCCAGTATTGGGAAATTTCTGATTTAAAAGTTACAAATTGGGATGAGGATACAGCAAACCGTGAAAGGAGCGGCATCCGCATAGAGGCCAGTGGGGGCGGCATATTCCGCCATATTTATATTAAAAATTGTGAAATATTTAACGTAAGGGGATATCGTGGTCAGGACAGCATCTGGGATGTGGACCCGGTGGGCGGCGGAACGACCTTTTTTGGTTCCAGGACGACTCACCGTACAGGCGGCATAAATTTCTGCAGTTATACAGGCAGGGAAAATAATGCGTCTGATAAAACAAATCCGGGAAAAATATCAGACAGTGAACCAACAATATTTGACGATGTCCTGATTGAGGGAAACAATATTGAGAACTGTGACGCCAATGGAATTACTACCACAAATGTGAAAGGTGAAATGGATAACCGGGATTACCGGCATAAAAATGTTGTTATTCGTGGAAACAGCATCACTAATGTACAGAGGGCAGGTATTGTTCCCCTTTATACAGATGGGGCGTTAGTGGAGCATAATAAAGTAGATACATTCCAGCAGACTACCGAAGGTTATGGCTGCGGAATCTGGTGTGACCGTGCCAATGATATGGTATTCCAGTACAATGAAGTCTGTAACGGACAGAACACTATGGATGGGATGGCTTTTAATTTGGATGATATGACGGAAAATGGCGTTATCCAGTATAATTATACCCATAACAATGTGGGCGGGGGCACGATGCTTCATGTGAGGACAAACTCCTATAACCGCAATAATACGATCCGTTACAATCTGAGTGTAAATGATACCCATAATTATGCACCCCACCAGGCAATCGTAGTCTGCGTTGGTGAGGATGCGAAAACTAAAATTGAATCTGCCAGGGTATACAATAATACATTTTTCAACACCAGGACCGTCCGTCCTGTTTATAAAGGAGATGAGATAGCTTTTGAGAATAACATCTTCTATCTGGTAAATAAAGGAATGAAAAATAAAACGGATGCTTATGATGTGGGATCTAAAACTATATTTAACCATAATCTTTTTGCGGGGGTGCATCCTCAGGATGAGCCCTCTGGGAATGAAAATATCTCTACGGCAATGCCAGGGCTGGCTGGAGTCCTTGTGGAAAAGGATGGAGATCAGTATCTTCCAAAAGGAATAGAAGAGGCCATGGCAGCGGCGATGCTGGCTCACGCTTCCCAGGCTTTAAATGCCGGGATAGTGATGGAAGACGGCGTGGAAGAAGACTTGTATGGGAATCCTGTAACGGCTGGGGAAGCGCCTAATATCGGTGTATACAATGGAGTGTCTGTAGAAAAAACAGAATATGAGGACTTCAGCGATATCACCGAGGTTTCTGGAGAACCTTCGGAATTTGATGATTTTACAATCGAATATGTTGAGGGTGAGGATGAACGCGTCAGTAAAAACGCAGCATTCAAAACTAATCCAGGCGGTGCGCACGGCGGATTCCACATCAGTTCTGATGAGGATGGGGCGTCAGCAGAATACACCTTTACGGGTAAAGCGATTTCTGTATATACCAAGAGCGGAGGGGCAGCAGGAGTTGCGAATATCTATCTGGATGGACAGAAGGCGGCGACTGATGACCAGTATGAGGGAAGGGAAACATTTGGAAGGATGGCATTTACCCGGACATTTGCCGAAAGCGGAACGCATACCATTAAAATAGAAAGATCGGGAATGAAGAATCCAAGCTCCAGCGGAACGAACTTAAATCTCGATTATTTTAAAGTATTTAAGGAGAGTCAGCCGGTAGTTCCGGAAAAGGAGCTGATTAAAATGGACGCTTCCGGTTTTATCGCAGAAGCCGAAAGTGTTGAGGAGGACGAGGGGCCGGCATCCTGTGCCATCGATGGAAACAGCAATACTTACTGGCATTCCAACTGGTCGGGAACGGCAGCAATGCAGCCAGATTTCGAAGAAGGGTTAAGAAACGGATTTACCATAGATCTGGGTAGAAACTATAACATACAGAAACTGGAGTACCTGCCAAGGCAGGACCAGAATAATGGCACCATTACAAAATACAGGCTGTTCTACAGTAAAACAGAAGATGGGGAATTTATACCCATACCACGTGGAATCGGTTATTGGGAAGGAGACAGTACGCTGAAATCAATCACTTTTGAAAAAGTAAATGCTAGGAAAATACAGATCCGGGCATATGATGCGGTAAGTGATTCGTCAGGAAAAAATCTTATTACCGCAGCAGAGTTCTATGTATACAGGTGGAAAGAAGACGGCGGTCCGGTGACGCCTCCGGACAGGAGCTTTCACGTACCTCCTGCGTGGAATCAGGGAGACACGCATATCACGCTGCCTAAAGTGGCAGATGGCTGGGAGATTGAACTCTTTGGGTCTGACCGCAAAGAGGTGGTTGGACTGGATAATTCTGTAACCAGACCACTGGAGGATGTTACGGTGAACCTGCTCTACAAGCTGACGAACCGGGCAACCGGAGAGGTCCTGGAGACAAATGTAAATGCGCAGATTACAATTCCTGCGGCGCCAATGGAAGATTTTGTGTCCGGAAGCAACGAAAAGCCCGGGGTAATTCCTGCTTTAAGAGAATGGAAGGGCGCAAGCGGGGAGATCAAGCTCACCAATACCTCCAGAATTGTTGTGGACTCAGAGAGCTTCAGACAAGATGATGCCGCTCATGTAAAAGAAAACCTGAGTAAGACAGACAACTTCTATACCCAGGTGAATATGTTTAAGGAAGATCTGAAGGCGCAGACCGGTCTTGACCTTCCGATTGTAACGGATCAGGAGCCGGGTACGGCAGATCTTTATTTTACAGCCCAGGGCGCTCCGGCATCTCTTGGGGCTGAAGGATATATGATAGAATTTGGCGGGCAGAATGGAGACGGTGGTTCCGTAATTGTAAGGGCACCTCAGAAGACAGGCATTTTATATGGTGGAATCACGATCCTGCAGATCTTAAAGCAGAATACGGCATTGAGCCTTCCAAGGGGAATATGCAGGGATTATCCGGCTTATGAGAAGCGGGGATACATGCTGGATGCGGCACGTATCTATCTGCCTCTTGAATACCTGGAGGATACCTTAAAGCAGATGGCATGGTATAAGATGAATACATTTTCCGTACATCTGAACGACTGTGAAAACTGGGGTAATCTGGAGCTGGGACAGGAACGCTATTCTGCATTTCGTCTGGAAAGCAATGTGCCTGGACTCACGGCAGAAGATGGGTCCTATACCAAGGATGAATTCAGGGAGTTCCAGTATGATGCCGTTGATCTGGGGATAAATGTCATTCCGGAATTCGATACACCAGGGCACTCTCTTGCATTTACCAGAGTCTGGCCGGAACTGGCGCGGGAGGACAATGCTAAATATCTGGATGTTACAAACCCTCAGGTTTTAGAAAAGGTCAAGGCTTTATTTGATGAATATATTCTGCCTCAGGATGGTAAGGAAGAGGTATTCATTGGTCCCGAAGTAAATGTAGGAACAGACGAATATAAAACGAACGGCCTTCCCGAATCAGACAGAGCCCGATATAAAGAAGCTTTTCGCGGATATATAGACCAGCTCCTGCAGCATGTGAAGAACCGGGGAAAAGAACCGGCATTCTGGGGATGCTTAAGAGAGAACGCCGGAACGACGCCAGTTACTACAGATGCCTTAATGTATGCCTGGTATTGGGATTATTCAGAGGCGCTAAAGGCATTGGAGGCAGGATACCGGGTGCTGACAATGGATGAAATGGAGACCTATATCGTTCCCGGAGGTGGATGGTATGTAAATCAGTATGGAAGAGGGGAGCATTTGTATAACACTTGGCTTCCAAATGACAACCGGGCATGGGATATCAGCTTCTCCGGAGACAGAGCACCCGCTCCCAAGGGGCACCCGAGAGTAGTGGGCGGACAGTTTGCAGTATGGAATGACTGGATTGGAAATGGAATATCAACCGGTGATATCAGCTTCCGTATCCAGTATAATATACCAGCCATAGCCCAGAAATCCTGGTCAGTGGATGAAAGTAATGCATCCATGAATTACACGGAGTTTAAACGTCTTGGAGAAATCATTGGAGATGCGCCCGGAAGTGATTTCCTGTACCGGAACAACAGATTTACGGAAGACAAGATTCTGGACCTGGGAGAGGAAGATGATATATCCAATCAGGCAGATATGCAATTACATCCGGTAAATGTGGGAAGCGACGCACAAGGGAAGGACGGTGCAGGAATTCGATTTAACGGCGAAGACAGCTTTATAGAGTCGGATGTGGATTCTACAGGCTTTGACTGGACGGTAGGAATGTGGATCAATCCGGATGAGGGCAATGCCGCAGATGCAGTCCTTATGGAAGGAAAGACGGGAACTCTTAAGCTAAAGCAGGGCAAAACCGGTAAAATAGGATATTCGGTAGGGAATTATGACCATTATTTTCATTATCGGTTACCGGAAGGCAGGTGGACCCATATTGCTCTGACAGGGGATGCCTATGGCGTAAAATTATATGCAAACGGAATCTTCATAGATGAATTAAAAGACAAGCCATGGCCAAACTTAAATTTCGATTCTAACTTTGCCAAGCCAAGCGGGCAGCCCAATTTTATCCCGACCTATTTTGAGACACTGATGCTGCCTACGTCAGTTTTGGGAAGCAAGACAAACGCTTTTAAAGGCGTTGCGGATGATTTCAGGATTTATAACAGGGTTTTGGAAGCGGATGAGATTCTGGAGATGACAAATATGAAAGGAGATGCTTCCAGAGCATTGGCGGCACAAGTAAATGAGGCAAATAAATTATTGGATTCCGGCAGACTGTCTGAAGATCCGGAAGCAAAAGCCGCAATGTTAAACGCTGTAAAAGCAGCGGCAAATGTGCTGGCGAATCCGGCATTTACAGAAGAACAGATTAAAAGCGCAGCTCAGGCCCTGCAGGCAGAGGTGGAGAAAGCTCCTGCTGACCCGGCAGATATCAATCTCATGGCGGACGCCTATGCAGCTACGTCGGTAGAGTGCCACGCAGGCTTTGGTCCGGAAAAAATGGTAGACGGTGACGATGCACTGGAGTCCAGATTGGCAACGAAAAGGGGCGTTGAAGAGGTTCCGGTAGAATTTATCCTAGCTGGAGAAAAGACATTTAACACTTTAGTAATCAAAGAAGGGCTTGGACCTATTACAGGTGAAACTCTGGCTGCCCAGATCAAAGGATATGAGGTACAGGTAGCTAAGAATGGCAAATATGAAGACCTCCTGTCAGCTGTGGACCAGTCGGCGGGAATTGTTGGGGAAAAATTAACCATAGACCTGGGACGGGATGTGACAGCCTCTAAGATCAGAGTCATATTCAAGGTAAACCCGGAGGCAGGCATCAATATAAAAGAAGCGGAGCTATACAGGCTTCTGAAGCCGCAGCCATATGTGAATGAAACAGCAAGGGATGTGGTGAATTATCTGGGAATTCCGGAAAGGCTTGAATTAACGGACACACATCTGCCAATAAGCGAAATGCCAGGCGCCTACAGTTCCCGCATTATCGCCTCAGGCAATTCGGACATCATTGGGCTGGATGGAACGGTTGTCAGGGAAGATACAGACCAGACGGTTGCGATATTAATGGAAGTAACAAAGAGAAAAGGCACCAACACGATTTTGGAAAAAGCTGTAATGCCATATACGGTGGTCGTTGCAGGCCTTCAGACACCAGCAGTTATGTATCGGGTGACCTTCCATGCAAATGGGGGAACAGCCGTAAATCCGGCAAGTATAGAGACAGAGTCCGGAAAAGCCATAGGAAGCCTGCCGTCCACCACAAGGGAAGGATATGAATTCCAGGGCTGGTTTACCGCCCAAACCGGAGGTACAAAGGTAACAGAAGCAACGGTGGTAACCAGCGATATGACGCTGTATGCCCAGTGGAAAAAAATGATGCAGCCACAGCCACAGCCACAGCCAAAGCCAGAGGTATCTTTTACAAAGACGGAATATTCCTTATACGCCACACAGACAATAAAGACCTCTGTAAATGCCAATGCAGCGGCAGGTGTTGTAACAGGATATAAGTCAAGCAATACAAAGGTGGCAGTTGTTACTTTGGCAGGAGTCATTAAAGGAATCCAAAAAGGATCGGCAACTATTACCGTATACACGTCAGGAAAAGGGACGGCAACAGTGAATGTAACGGTAAAAACGCCAAAAGTCACCCTTACTGCGAAAAAGGCTAAGATTCAGGCAGGAAAATCAACAAAGGCCATAACCGTTAAGAGAAAAATCAAAACGGATAAAGTTGTAAAATTCACGTCCAGCAAAAAGAAAATAGCCAGTGTTAATCACAAAGGAAAAATCAAAGGCATAAAAGCCGGAAAGACAAGAATTACCGTTTTCATGAAGAGCGGAGCGAGAGCAAGCTGTGTATTAACAGTTCAAAAAGCTCCGGTAAGAACAACCAAAATCAAGGTGCCGAAAAAGGTTACTATAAAAGTAAAAGAGAAGCAAAAGATAGAAGTGGTTAGAAAACCGGTCACAGCTGCCGATAAAATTGATTATCGTTCTTCAGACAGTAAGATAGCGAAGGTTGATAAAAAAGGCATTATAACCGCAAGGAAATCCGGAAGCTGTAATATAACCGTAACGTGCAATAAAATTACAAAGAGAATAAGGGTAATTGTGGAACGGAAATAACCGGCCGTATTTTATTTTAGCCGGTAATCCTTTGGACTTGTCCCATACTTTTCTTTAAAGACCCGGTTAAAGGTACGCTGGCTTTCAAATCCGGCATCCATCCATATCCTGGTAAGTGTGTCGTTGGTAGAACGGGTCAGATACTGAGCGTAATCCAGCCGAATATTATTTAAATACTCGTGAAAGCCCATCTTCAGCTTTTTGGAAAAAATATGGGACAAATAATATTTACTTACGTTCAGTTCCCGTGCCAGCGTATCCAGAGACATTGGTTCTTGAAAATGCAGGGAAATATACTGAACCAGACGATAAGTCAGGTCTGTATTATCAGGTCGGGCATTCTTTTCCAAAGTAAATAAAGGCAGTACATGGGCCAGGATGACCTGAATCCAGGCCCCCAGCAGAAATCCGGAGGCGTCTTCTTTTGAAGATGCCTCTAATCTGTCTAAGGCATATAGGATATCCCCGTGCACCTGATGGGATTTTAGATATGGATTCAGAGGATGGCTTCTTTTTAACTGGTTTAGAAACGGACCGAACATATTTTCATCAAAAATAAAGAGAATTACATCGCAGCTTTTTGGCGCCTCGGTTCGGTATGCATGTACGGTTTCCGGGAAGACAACCGCTAGTTCCCCTTTTGCCATTTCCAGAGTATGATCCTGAATGGTAACCTGTATTCTGCCTTTTTTTACATAAATAATTTCTACCGCATCGTGGAGATGAGCCGGGAAATTAAGGTTCTGAATATTATTAATATGTGGCTTCTCAAATTTCTTCTCGTAAAATGGATTCATATCTCACCTCTCTTACCTCAGGCATTTATTACAACAACCATTAGCAATTTTTGGCTACAAAATAATGTGATATGACAATCATTATAAATGGATTACTGCTATAATGCAATTAAATTAAAATGGATTACCACATAATGCAATTAAATTAAATGGTGAAAAACAGAGAGGAGATTTAAAATGGAATCAAATAAAAAAGTACTTATTTTTCAAGGCGGCTGGGATGGACACGAGCCGGATAAGGTAGCACGCAGGTTCTCTGATCTATTAGAAAAACATGGGTATACATGTACTGTTTCAGATACCCAGGAGGTATTGGGAGATCTGGATATGCTGATGGGGCTGGACTTGATTGTTCCTTGCTGGACCATGGGTGAGATCAAACCGGAATACCGTCAGAATATCGTGAAAGCAGTGGGTGCCGGAGTAGGGCTTGCCGGATGCCATGGCGGTATGTGCGATTCCTTTCGAAATGATGTGGAATGGCAATTTATGACTGGCGGACAATGGGTCAGCCATCCAGGGGGAGACGGTGTGGATTATGAAGTCAACATCAAGTTTGGGTCAAGCCCTATTGTAGAAGGATTATCGGATTTTCATGTCTGCAGTGAGCAGTATTATCTCCATGTAGATCCGGCGGTAGAGGTGCTCGCAACAACACGTTTTCCGGTTGTGGATTATTACCACAGTGCTAATAAATGTGTGGATATGCCGGTTGTCTGGACAAAATTCTGGGGGAATGGAAGAGTGTTCTATAATTCCCTGGGCCACCACGATGATGTATTTGAAAAATTCCCCACTGCTCAGATAATCATGGAGCGGGGGCTTCTATGGGCAGCAGAGGGCAAGCAGTATGCCCTGGATCACGGACTTACAACAGAGCGGTTTGAAAGCACCGCAAAAATGTATTAGGAGGAATCGTTATGGAAAAAGTAAAAATTGGAATATTGGGACTGGGTGCCATCAGCGGCATTTATTTAAAAAATCTTAGCAGTGTGTTTCGGAATGTGGAAATTCTGGGAATCTATGATCTGATTGAAGAAAAGGCAGAAAAAGTACAGGAAGAGTACCATATTTCAAAAGTTTATAAAAATATGGAAGAAATGCTGGATGACCCCGAAATCGAAATTGTACTTAATTTAACCAGACCGCTGGAGCATTACCATGTTACAAAATCAGCTCTTCTGGCTGGGAAACATGTATATAGTGAAAAACCGCTGGCAACTACTTTTGAGGAAGGTAAGGAGTTAGTTGCTCTGGCAAAACAACAAAACTTACTGCTTGGAGGTGCACCGGATACATTTCTGGGGGCGGGAATACAGACCTGTAAAAAAATAATAGATTCGGGATTTATCGGCAAGCCCATA
>OATB01000197.1_pt1 | contig 59763 bp, 60 predicted proteins | sample 1494941 | NCBI WGS metagenome assembly OATB01 (sample SAMEA2579931, study PRJEB22360) | human gut metagenome | reverse complement strand
ATTTAATATGTTACAATATAAAATATCAAATAGAATCTCTATTATAATTCTTATCTATCTATTAAAAAATCCATCCCCAATACTAATATAAAATTTAAGAAAGGTAAAATATGAAAGTTTTGATAAATGAATATGATTCATTTGCAGGTAATAATATAGAAATTGAAAAGTTCCATGAAAATAAAGAAAAGAATACATATCATATTTATGACAAAATATTTAAAAGGATATTAACTTTGTCAAAAAGAGCAGTCATTCATTTAATTAATGGATTATTTCAACAGAATTATCCGCCAGACAGTATAGTAGAATACAATTGGACAGAACATGTTGATAAGGACTTAAGAAGAACAATAGCAGATACAATAATTACCATTAACCATACCGACAGCTATCATTTAGAAGCGCAAATGTATCAGGATGAACAAATTGTTCTGCGAATGTTTGAATATGGATATCATCATTCCATGAGGAGCCGGCAATTTCAGGACACTATCATTTTTCCAGAGCCTGTAATTATATATCTTGCGGATAATTATGAAAAAATACCTGACTATTATCTGCTGAATATAGAATTTAAGGGACAAGGTGAATTTTCTTACAAGGTTCCAACCATCAAATATTTATCTGAACAATTAGAAGAGCTCAATCGCAATAAAATGATAATATTAATTCCTTTTCAGTTATTACGGCTTCGTAAGGCATTGAAGAAAGAGCGCAGTAATGAGAACATAGAAGCGTTGAAAAAATTGATAAAAACTGATATAATCGGAAGTATCATAGAAAATGAAAAGCTGGGAAATATAACCAAAGATGATGCAAGACGATTAAAACGTCTTACACTGCAGTTATATCATCATATTTACGATCGATATGAAGAACTGGAGGAAAGGGGTGTGTCAGAGATGGTAGAAGAGGCACTTGTATTAGATATTGATATTATTGAATATGAAAATAATAAGAAATTAGAAGAATTAAAAGAAAAACTGGAAAAAGAAAAACAAGAGGAAATTACACAAATTACAGAGCAAAAAAATAAAGAGTTAAAGGCCATGAGATTACTTCTGGAACAAAAATCGAAAGATGAAATAAAGAAAGAAACAGGTCTGACGGATGAACAGTTAATGGCTTTGCTAAAGGGGGAATAAGGTACTTAAATTTGAAATCCATGATAAGATCCTGAAAAAGATCTTGACATCTACAGTAAAAAATGTTATGTTGATTTTAGTTATACGACTGACGGAAGTGGAATTAACCACGTGAAGTATAATAATAATGAGCCGACCGTCTGGGCAGAGAGCCCGGATAGTAGGCTCTTTTTTATCAAATATAAACCATTAGCAATTTAAAAGGAGTGTAACAGTGATGAAAGAATTCGAATTGAAGTACGGTTGTAACCCAAATCAGAAACCAGCTAAGATTTTTATGAAAGAGGGAGAACTCCCAATCAAGATTTTAAACGGAAGACCAGGTTACATAAATCTCATGGATGCTTTTAACAGCTGGCAGTTAGTTAAGGAATTAAAGGCTGCAACAGGTATGGTAGCAGCAGCTTCTTTCAAGCATGTAAGCCCGGCAGGTGCAGCTGTAGCAGAACCCCTTGATGAGACAATGAAAAAAATCTATTTTGTGGAAGGCTGCCCATTAACAGATGCATCCACTGCATATATCCGCGCAAGAGGTGCAGACAGAATGTCTTCTTATGGTGATTTCGCAGCATTGTCAGACGAATGTGATGAAGCGACAGCATTGTATATCAAACGAGAAGTTTCAGATGGTATCATTGCGCCTTCTTACTCTGAAAAAGCATTAGAGATTCTGAAAGCAAAAAAGGGCGGGAATTATGTTGTAATCCAGATGGATCCGGATTACGTACCGGCTGTACAGGAAACGAAAGACATCTTTGGAATCACTTTTGAGCAGGGAAGAAATAATATTGCTATTAATACAGAAATGCTTCAGAATATCCCTACTCAGGTAAAAGATATGTCAGAAGCAGCAAAAAGAGATTTATTAATATCACTGATTACATTAAAATATACACAGTCCAATTCCGTTTGCTATGTGAAAGACGGGCAGGCAATCGGTGTTGGTGCCGGACAGCAGTCCAGAGTACACTGTACGAGACTTGCAGGTAATAAAGCAGATGTATGGTATTTAAGACAGCACGCAAAAGTGCTGAACCTTCCATTTAAAGAAGGCGTAAGAAGAGCTGACAGAGATAATGCAATTGATGTCTATGTATCAGACGATTACGATGATGTATTGCGTGATGGTATGTGGGAAGCAGTATTTTCTGTAAAACCGGAACCATTGACAAAAGAAGAAAAGGTGGAATGGCTGAAGACAATGGACAATGTAGCACTTGGATCCGATGCATTCTTCCCATTCGGTGATAATATCGAAAGAGCGCACAAGAGCGGTGTTAAATTCGTAGCACAGGCTGGTGGTTCTGTAAGAGATGATAATGTTATTGATACCTGTGATAAATATGGCATCGCGATGGCAATGACAGGTGTACGTTTCTTCCATCACTAAAACAAGCTTTAGATGTAAATACCGCTGTTCCGACAAGTCGCTATTTTGTCGGAGCAGCGGTTTTTTGCGACTTTTTTTATATTTTATAAAAAGTATTGCGAATTTTCTGTAAATCCTATAATATAATCTATATACCGTTAAGTTTTTGTATTTATTGATACAGAGGGAGTTTATTACTGCCGGGATAAATGATGCCGGTTGCGATCAGAACAAGTTTGAAAAGGAGATAAAAGTATGAAGAAGATTTTATGGAAACGGGGATGTGTTGTGTTTGGAGGGGGACTTTTGGCCCTGAGCTTAGCCGGGTGCGGCAAGGTGACTTCCGAGACTCTTTTAAAATCCATGTCACAAAATATGTCTAAAGAAGAAAATTATAAGATGGATATGGTAATGGACCTGCAGGCGGGCGGAACCGTCCAGGGGATAACTCTGGATATTAAAATGAATATGGATATGGGAATGAAAGTAAATACCGATCCCCAGGTTGTATTTGGGGAAGGAGCCATAACTTTAGATATGCTGGGCATGAATCAGGAAATGAACATGCAGATGTATACAACAAAAGATGGTGATCAGACGGTATCCTATTCAAAATTAGATGAAGGTGAATGGCAGAAAGAGGTCAGCGGTGATATCGAAGAAATGATCAAATCTTATGATTTTGAAGCCTTACAGAATTTAGCCGGGAACCTGGAACTGGCTGAGAAAACAGAGGATATTGACGGTGTGGAATGCTATGCGTTAAAGGGAAACTTAGACGGGGAAGCATTAGAAACCATGATCAAATCGGCTTTAAGCATTATGGATAATTCCACAAATTTAATGGGCGAAGCGGATTGGAGCAAAATGGAACTTCCGGTAGAAATCTATATTTCCAAAAAAGAAAAGAAGCCTGTGAAAATGAGTATGGATATGAAATCCATGATGCTGGAATCGATGAAAGGATCCGATACCGGAGAAGTGGATGTAGAATTTAAATGTGATAAATGTACATTTGACATAAAGTTTGCATCTTTCGGAGAAGTGGAAAAAATCACAGTACCGGAAGAAGTGGTAAACTCAGCCGTAGAAAAAGAAGAAGCCCCGGATACAGAAAAGGAAACAAATCAGGTGGCATAAGTGAATTGAAGTTTCGGAAATAGGATTGAAAATAGAATGAAACAGGATTAAAAATAGACCAGGAGTCATCTCTCCCGGTCCATTTTTTTGCTCAAAACGATCTGTAAACGAATGGAGTGTATATGTAATTATGCTGCGATATAAGGCTCCATGATCCGTTCTGCTAAAAAAGGATTGTTTGTATTAATGGCGAGCTTGAGAGACCGGTTGATATCAAGGCTGAATACCCCTAGTAGAGATTTTGCATCAACGGTAGCCCGTCCGCAGATTAAGTCTGCATCACAGTCCAGTTGATTGCATTTTTTTACAAATTCATAGATGTCTTCAAAAGATTTCAGTTTAATGGTGTAGTTAACCATAGCGCCCTTCCTTTCTAAAATGTGAGTGTTATTTGTATGTCACCTGTGTTCTTTTCACTATATTACTAAAATTCTGTCAACACAGCATGATACCTCCGTAAAGTATATGTAAAATATTTTTGAAATAGAACACTTTTTTAAAAATAATTCAAAAAAATATAATAAAAATTATTCAGATTTGGAATATTGGAAATATCTTGAAGAAAAAGTATAGCACTGGTTTATTTTACCGCTTAAAGTTAACGGTGCTTCGCTTGCTAATTGTTGTTGAAACATATACAATAGCGATAACAAATGATATGTAACATGTTGAGAAAAGAAAGGGAAGATTATGGTAAATAACAATCAGGTAACAGAGGTTTTAAAAATACAGGATTTAACAAAGATATACGGGGATACCAAGAAAGCAGTGGATCATTTGACGCTGGAAGTACATGCAGGTGATATTTATGGGTTTATCGGACACAATGGCGCCGGAAAAACCACGACCATCCGCTCGGTTGTAGGTGTTATGGAGTTTGACAGCGGAGAAATATGGATTGGAGGGCATTCTGTAAAAAGGGAATCCATAAAGTGTAAGGAAATGACGGCATATATTCCGGATAATCCGGATCTGTATGAATATCTGACAGGAATACAATATTTGAATTACATCGGAGACATGTTCCAGGTCCCTGGAGGGGAACGGGAGAAGCGTATCCGTAAGTATGGTGATTTGTTAGGGATTACGAAAAATCTGGGGGATCTGGTTTCTTCTTATTCTCATGGTATGAAACAGAAGCTGGCAATTATTTCGGCTTTTATCCATCAGCCCAGGCTTCTGGTATTGGATGAGCCATTTGTAGGATTAGACCCGGAGGCAGCTTTTAACCTGAAGAAGATGATGCATGAATTATGTGATACGGGAGGAGCAATTTTCTTTTCTACCCATGTCCTGGATGTGGCTGAAAAACTCTGCAATAAAATAGCAATTATCAAAGGGGGTAAATTGATTGCCAGCGGAAGGACAGAAGATGTCAGGGGAAACAGCAGCTTAGAAGAAGTATTTTTGGAGGTGGCAGCACATGACTAAATTTATGGGACTGGTAAGGGTGCAGATGTTAGGATCATTTGGCGTAAATAAGCTGTTGCACGCCAGAGATAAAAAAGAAAAGAGGAGAGCTGTGGGGGTTCTGATTGTAGCCATAGTACTGATCGTGCTGATGTTTGGCTACAGTACGGGGCTGGCTATCGGATACAGGGTTCTGGGGCTCACGGAAATGCTGCCGGCGATGATGTTGGTGACTGTTGCCCTGGTGACGATCGTGCTCACTTTTTCCGGAAGTACGGGCATGCTGTTTGGCATAAAAGATTATGATATGGTAATGTCCCTGCCGGTAAGCAGTGCTGCGGTTATACTTAGCAGGCTTTTGTGGTCATACGTATTGAATCTTCTTGTAGGCTGTATAGCACTGCTTCCTTCTATTATTGTATTTGGGATAACAATGCATAGCAGCCCAATTGTCTGGGTGATGATGCTCTTAGGGATCTTCTTTGCCCCCTTACTTCCAATGGCACTTGCTTTGGCATTAGGTGCGGTGATTACAGCAATTGCATCACGTTTTAAATACAAGAATCTGGTTGTGATTATCCTGAGCATCGGGGTGACTTTAGCTGCTATCGCCGGATCCTTCAGTCTGCAGGGAGGATCACAGCAGCTGGTAGAGATCGGTACCATGCTATCGGGAACCATTATTAGGTTTTATCCTCCAGCCCGCCTGTTTTCCAATGCGCTTCTACAGGAAAGCTGGCTGGATTTTGTACTGTTTTTGGCTTTGTCCGTAGTACCTGTAATATTATTTGTAGCGTTGCTTGCTGTGTTTTATAAAAGGATTAATACAGCCATTTTAAACCAACATACAAAAGGGAATTATAAAATGGGTGCGCTCATTGTAAGAACACCGTTTGCAGCGGCATACAGAAGAGAACTTAGAAAATATACTTCATGCAACATTTATATAATGAATACGTCTATATCAGCGATCCTGATGGTAGCTATGGGAATAGGTCTGCTATTTATCAAGCCGGATCAGATAGACAAAATGTTAGAAATGCCGGGAGTATTTGTCAATCTGCAAAAGTACGCGCCGCTTGTCATGCTTTTAACCTCTTCACTGTGCAGTACAACAGCTTCTTCAATTTCACTGGAGGGTAAAGGCAGGTGGATTAATGCTTCCCTTCCTGTTAAAAGCAGTATCATTTACAATAGTAAAATTGCGGTAAACCTGACAGTACTTCTGCCGGCAGTTTTGGTGACAGGAATTCTGTTTACAATTTCTTTAAAACCGGCATTACTGAATTGTATTCTGTTTTTTGTAACACCTGGAGTGTTTGCTTTTTATATTTCAGTATTGGGTCTTTTTATTAATTTGAAATATCCAAAGTACGACTGGAATAACGAAATCGAGGTGGTAAAACAATCTATGGCAATGGGATTAACTATGGGTGTAGGAGCGCTTTCAGCATTTGTGCCTATCGTAGCCGCAGTTATTTTTAACCAGTATATAGAAGTTGTTTTGATTGTGACAACGATTATATTGGGCGTCTTTACAATCATGCTTTACCGTAAAACGGTAAAAATCAGGATGAGTTAATAGCCCGCTGTACGCCTTTCGTTGGTGCGCATCCCTCAAAGTGTGATATACAGCTGTCAGAAAGGAATTTTTAAACCCACTCTGGCGAATTAGTCTGCATATTATCAGACCTTCGGAATAAAATGAAAGTGACTTAATATCCGGAGTCTGCCATGGACAAGAAACGTGAAAAACGTATTATACAAATAGAACTTATTATATTAATACTGTTGACAATTTTCGCTGTTTACAGAGGAGTACATAGCTCACTATCCAATCATGCTGCGGCAGAGAAATTAAAGAGTACTGCCAAGACCGGGGAGCAGGAAACAGGGCAAACTACCCCTGCCAGTGAAAAAGAGACAGAAAAGAAATTCATAAAATGGGTGGATTTTCATGTGACTAATGAAGCTATGAGAGCTGCATACCAAATGGATGTAGAAAGTTATGGGCAGGAGGTTCATCTGGACTGGGTTGATCTGCTGGCTTATCTGGGAACACGGTATGGCGGTGATTTCACACGATATAAAGAAAAAGATCTGCAGGAATTAAAAGAAAAACAAGTCACCCAGGGACAGACCATGGATGAGCTGACAAAGGATTTAAAATATTATCCCTATTACCGGGAAGCTTATGGAGCTGTCCTGGATGGCTGGGTCGGGGAATATGAGATTCAGGTGGAAAAAGAAAATGAAGTCGTATGGGAAAAGAAATATGGCTTAAAGGCATTTCTGCCAATTGCAAAGGGTTATGAATATTCTGATTATGATGATTTTGGAACTTCGAGGTCGTATGGATACAGCCGCCCCCATCTGGGGCATGACATGATGGGCCAGGTCGGTACGCCAATTATAGCGGTAGAGTCCGGTTATGTGGAAGCAATCGGATGGAACCAGTATGGCGGCTGGCGTCTGGGAATCAGGAGTTTTGATAAAAAGCGTTATTATTACTATGCGCATTTGAGGAAGAACTTTCCTTATAATAAACAGTTAGAAGTGGGAAGTGTAGTGCAGGCGGGGGATGTAATCGGTTATTTGGGACGTACCGGGTACAGCGCCAATGAAAATGTGAATAATATTGATACCTCCCATCTGCATTGGGGATTACAGCTGATTTTTGATGAATCACAAAAGGAAGGCAATGGAGAAATCTGGGTAGACTGTTATCAGCTGACGAGATTTCTCTATCAGAACAGGAGCCTTACGGAAAAGAATCTGGAGACGAAGGAATATCACAGAATTTATGAATTCAGGGATCCGGTGGCGGAGCAGTACATAAGTGAATCGGAAAAAGGAGATTGACATAAGATTGGAATACTGATATAATGAACATCGTTCAAGATGGAGGTGTTCGTGTGAACCGTGTTGTAACTTCGAAAGAAGAACTGATAAAAGCAGCCAGAGAAATTGTCTTTGAAGAAGGAGCCGAAAAATTAAATATACGGTATCTTGCTAAAAAATGCGGCATAGCCACGGGCTCCGTCTACAATTATTTTCCATCTAAGTCGGAATTGATATTTGCAGTAGTAGAGGAGTTCTGGAAAAGCGTTTTTCATCAGGATGTATGCAAAATTCAGGGTGATATTTCCTTTGTAGAATTTTTTGAGACCATTTATGTGAGACTGTGCGCCAACCTTCAGGATTTCCGATCCATTTTTATGAGCCAGTTTGAAGCAATGAAAAGTTCGGAAAAAGAAAAGGGCAGGCTGGTGGAACAGAAGTATCTGCAGCATGTGAAAAACGGGTTTTTGATGGCTCTTGGACAGGATAAAAAAATATCAAATGCCGTATGGACTGATACATTTACAAAAGAGAAATTCGTGGCATTTTTATTTACCAATATGTTTTCGATGCTTACGGATGAAGAGAGGGACTGCAGTTATTTTAAAGAAGTCCTGAACAGGATTTTATATGTTTCCTAATCCACTTTTTCTATTTTGTTAAAGTGGATTTTCTTAAAAGAAAAGTGAACAATGTTCAATCAAGGCGGGTTTCCTGATTTGTGCACAGAAAGGAGAAAAGTACATGAAGAAAATGATTAATATTGCTTTTGGTTATGCAATTGCAGCGATGGCGGGAGGTGTTTTCTACCGGGAATTTACAAAGTTTAACGGTTTTGACGGACGGACATCCCTGGCTTTCGTACATACCCATTTATTCCTTTTGGGAATGGTAATGTTTCTGATTACTGCATTATTTGTGGGAAGTTTAAAAGATTTATGCCGCTCTAAAAAATGGAAGGCATTTATGGTGATATATAATATTGGAGTGCCGGTTACGGCGTTGATGCTGCTTATAAGAGGTGTGGTACAGGTTCTCGGGATAAAAGCTTCCACGGCACTGAATGCTTCCATATCAGGTATTGCAGGAATCGGGCATATCCTTACAGGAGTGGGTATTGTATTATTATTTTTATGTTTAAAGGAGTGTGTGGTGAAAAATGAAAAGTAAATTTTTTCATATACCTAAGAAGTACCTGCTGCTGACAGCTGGAATTGTATGGTTCGCAGCGGGATTTAATATTATAAGAATCGGGATTCTGGCTTCCGGCAGACCCTGGAGTATTTTGGCTGTATTATCTGCAATACTGGTATTTGGCGTGTTTTACGGATTTATTTTCCGCCGGTTAATCGGAAAACACACCAAACGCATACTTCGCAGCAAAGAGGAACGCATGCATATTCTTCGTTTTTTTGACTTGAAATCTTACTGTATCATGGCTTTTATGATGACTTTTGGTATTTTACTGCGCCGCGCAGACATCTGGCCGGGGCATTGTATTCGGATGTTCTATACCGGGCTTGGCGCTTCCCTTGTGGCGGCTGGAATAGGGTTTTGTATCAAGTTTGGTACAGTTGAAAAATTAATGGATGATATGCGTGAGAAAAGTCATGTATTCTAAATAATAAAAATACGTTTTTTTAACTGGATTTCGTGAAATCAGCGGATCGCGGTTAAAAAAACGTATTTTTTATTCTAGAGCTAAATCACAGGTCAAAAAAACGAATCATTCCGAAGCTTCTGTTTATTCAAAATTCCCGCTCATAATGGTAAATTATAACTAACATGAAATGATTGCGTGCAGAGGGGTGGAAAAAGAGATTTCTTTTGGAAAACGATTATGATATGATGATAATCGTGAAAGAAAGTATTGGGAAAGCAGTTCAGGAAACTGTCTGCGGGACGGGAGGAAGAAGACAAAATGTATCGTGTAATGGTAGCTGATGATGAACCTTTAATGAGAAAGGCCATGGTTTCTTTGACAAATTGGCATGAGTTGGGATGCGAGGTTGTATATACCGCTGAGAACGGACAGCAGGTTATGGAAAACTTAAAGGAGATTAAGCCGGATATTTTAATTACGGATATTAAAATGCCTGGTAAAGATGGAATTGAAATAGCCAGATATATCTGGGAAGAAAAATTGCCCATAAAAATTATTTTACTGACAGCATATGCTGATTTTTCTTATGCTCAGTCTGCTGTTAAATATAATGTAGTAGATTATGTGACAAAAACAGGTGCATTTGATGGGTTGATCATGGCGATTAATAAGGCAAAAGATCTGATTGAAAAAGAGCAGACCAGTATTTCCAGAGAAGATAAAGAAACAGTGCTGGAGTATTTTCTGAAATCTATATTCGACGAATCGATTTATGATGAGGAAGAGATACAATCGAAAATGTTAGAGTTGGGTATGAATCCGGATAATTATCTGGTGCTGCTTCTGCATTTTCGTCTGAATGAAGATATGACGACAGAGAAAAAAAGCAGGACCTATAAGAGCCTTTTAAATTTCTTTTCGATGGTGTTTGGAGAACAGATGCTAAGGGGAATACCGGTTCAGCGTGACATGTACGCCATTGTAGTACAAAACGTGCCGGAAAATTATATGGATACCATACTGATGCAGGGGCAGCAGATCACGGATATGATGGACAATTTTATGGGACTGTATGTAAACATCGGCGTCAGTTCCAGGCAGTCAGACGTTATTCATATGAAGAAAGCATACGATCAGGCAGAAAGTGTTCTGGGCAACAGCTTTATCAGCGGTGACAGTAAGATCAGCTTTTTTGAAAGAGATGGCGTGAATCCTGAAAAATATAGTGCAAAAGTGGACGAATTGATTGAACAGCTCTGCTTTCAGGTGAGTCAGGGCAATACAGAAGAGGTTCGGCTAAAATTCAAAGAAATTCTGGATACACAGAAAAGGGAGCTGTGTGCGGCAAATACCATTAAAAATTCAGGTATCATTATACAGCAGAGATGCAGGAAGATTCTGGATTCCTTTGGTATGGACATTTTCCAGGTCACCGGCTACCGGGGAAGCATAACGGAGAAGATTCACAGGTGCTTTTATGCGGATGAATATGAAAAGGTAATGCTGGAAATTCTCCAGGGTACTTCCGCTTATGTCTCAAATGCTTCCAGTCATAAGAATACCATTGTAAATGAATGTGAGCGGTACATAGAAGAAAATTTCCATAAGGGAATTACGGTAACGGATATTGCGGAACATGTGGGAACCAGTATCAGCTACCTGAGCAGGATTTATAAGGAAGCTACGGGGGAGAAAATTCTGAACCGCCTGAATCAGATGAGGATTGAAAAAGCAAAGGATTATCTGAAAAATACAGATATGAAAATATATGAAATTGCAGATGCGCTGGGCTTCGAAAATACCACCTATTTTTCTTATTTTTTCAAAAAATATACCGGAGTTTCACCGAAAGACTTTAAATAGGAGGGGGTCTGATGTTGAAGAAAAGGACAATGCTATTGTTGTTTGTGGCGGCAGCGTGCCTCCTGAGCGGATGCTCAGAAAAAGAGGATGTTCAGGATACGGATATCATACTTATGCATGGATGGGGCGGAACGCTTCCAACCCATGCTACAATGCAGGAGATTTATGAGGAATTCTCCAGCCAAAATCCGGATATTAATCTGATTACTTACCCGTCATCGGACAGCAGTATTGCAGTTGAAAAGGCAAATGATATGCTGGCGGTGGGAAAAATGCCGGATATTGTCAGTACAAATGGACTGTCATATTATGTTTTTAATGCAATAAAAAGAGGAATGGCACTTGATTTAATGCCATTTATTGAAAAGGACCCGGAGTTAAAAGAAAGTATACACCCGGCTGTCCTTGCGGGATGGACTACAGAAGACGGGGCATTGTATTCCATACCGGATGCATTGGAGATAGCAGGATACTGGTATAATAAGAAGTTCTTTGTGGAAGCAGGAATTGTAGATGAATATGGGGAAGCGAAAACTCCTGACACCTGGGAAGAGTTCCTGACAGACTGCAAGATCTTAAATGCATGGGGGAAGCGTCAGAATCCTGACTTTGCCGCCGCGGCTTTGGACAGTGTACAGCTGTCAGAAGATATTTTCCTGGCAAGAGTTGCAGGTACCGGAGAAGAAGGACTTGAGCTCGCATCTGAACTGCCGGAGAATTTCAGCAGCAAGATCATTTTCCAAACCTTAAAAGATATCCGCAAGCTGGGGAAAGAATCTAACTTTGTGTCCAGTATTGATAATGCGAGGCAATATTTTCTGGATGGAAAGAGTGCGGTATATTTTAACGGAGTATGGGACAGCGAACTGCTGGGAAGCAGCTCGATAAAGGAAGATGTGGCATATGCAAATTATCCGTCTGAAGACGGCAGAAGTGTTGCTTATATTTCACCATCCTCCGGTTATGTGATTTATAAAAATGAAGATCCGAAGAAGCAGGATGCCTGCATTCGCTTTCTGAAATATATGCTGAGCGACGGAGTTCAGAAAAAGATGGCTATGGAAACCGGACAGGCACCGTCTAATCCCAATGTAAGCGGAAACGAAATCAAAGAGGGGTATCCGCTTTTGGGTGAAGCCCTGGAACTTGCCAACGATGCGGACATACATATTAAAGCAATCAGCCTCTCCTGGGGAAATGATGCGGTTAACGATTTGTCCCAGCGTCTGTTTGAGGAAGCACAGGGGAAGATAGGACCGGAGACGGTAGTCAATTACCTGAATCAATAACAGAAAATATAAGCGGAGGAAGCGATGAAGGATAGAAAAACAAAACGCCATTCTCTTAGAGAAAAAATGATGGCATTAAATCTCAGCGTGACGCTGCTGTCCCTTATTTTCTGCGGGGTAGTTTTCATCTGTTCGGTATGGCTGATTGTGGGAAAGTATATTGAACATGATCTGGATTTTTTCCTGACAGAGACAAATAATAATCTCAATACCAAAACAGAATATCTGGAAAATATTATTTACGAGATCCGCGGTTCGGAAGAACTGATGTCGTATCTGGATAAAGCCGGCAAGGATGAACTGGACGAAAAGGAACAGGAGCGGCTGGAAAGTATTTATACCCGTACCGTAAATATCAGCAGCCAGAAAAACTTGGGAAATGGAAATGAACCCATTGTGGAAAAAGTGTATTTATTTGACAGTCAGGATGATTTCTTATTTACAGGTTATTATGCTATGGTGGAGTCTGAGGTACAAAAAAGCAGGAAAGAAGCAATCGGGGTTTACAATAATTTCAGAGAACAAAGGGAAAAGCCGGAAGGCAGTGCGGATTACTGCTATTATCCTGGACAAAAAGGCAGGGAGTATCTGGCATTTACCCTTTATGACCGAAATATGAAGGATCAGGGATGTGTTATCTTCGAGATCCGTTTGGACGTATTGGAAGGGATTATGAACCAGGTTGAAAATTATAAGGGTGCGTTCTGGATGCTATATGACCAGAGAGGAAATATTATCATTGGTGAAAATCATAAACTGGCAGGTGAGAAGTTAGGGGAAATCAGCCAGTCTTTTCAAAAGGCGCCATATGAGTCTTATATATATAATACCGGATACCGCCTGTATACAGAAGATATGAGCATGTATCTGAGGGCAACAATTGGAATTCCTGAGGGGCAGACCACTTACTTATTGTATGATTCAGTTAAAATTTATATTTTTATTCTGGCTGTTATCTGTGTTGGTGTATTTGCGGCATTTGTAACAATCGTTTACCACATGACAAAGCCGCTGAAGGAATTTACCGAGAAACTGCAGTCTGTAAAAGAAGGGGATTTTGAAACAAAACTGCCGGATTACAGTACCGAAGAATTCCACGAGATCAGCTTAGTTTTTAACGAAATGACAGAATATGTGAACTATCTGATCAAACAGGTTTATGAGAAGCAGCTATCGATTAAAGAAATGGAACTAAAGTTTCTCCAAACCCAGGTGAATCCGCACTTTATGTTTAATGTATTAAATACGATCGCACTTCAGGCAAGGCTGGATCAAAACGATGAAACCTATAAAATGATCACCTCATTTTCCCAGCTGATCCAGGCAAAAATATACCGCAAGGATACTGAAAAGGTACAGATACGTCAGGAACTGGAATATGTAGAGTATTATCTCTATCTGCAGAGTTACCGTTATGGTGACAGACTGAACTATAACATTCAGGTGGAAGATGAAGAAGTACTGGATATGTTCATTCCCAAGCTGTGTTTACAGCTGATTGTGGAAAATGCCGTAGTACACGGAATTGAACCAAAACTGGAACCGGGGTTTGTTGAAATCATTATGTATGAAAAGGAACGCAGCATCTATATTGAAATAAGTGATGATGGCGTGGGATTTGACCAGGAAGGAGAAGTGTCTCTTCCGATTAACAAAGAAGTAAAAGAAAAAGGGCATAATCATGTGGGGCTGAACAATGCCCATCATATCATACAGCTCACATATGGTGAAAAATACGGAATCCATATATTCTCTAAAAAGGGAGAAGGTTCCAGGGTTACCGTACATATACCGTTTGATGAAGGAAACTGCACAGAATAAAGTGCAGTTTTTTATTTGGAAAATAGTTGGCTGGGTTTTAAGAAGTTAAAAGTAATAAATTGGCATAATTCTAAAATTGTTATTAAAAAACGGGGATTCTGTGTCGTAAACCAGTAAGTGTGTTATAATGGCTTTACACGTCAGATAACCGGAATTATACTCTGACAGGAGATTAGTTCTGGGATGACAGAATTGAATTTGATAACAGAAATGGAGGAAAAAATGAACGACAAAACCCGTATGACGATCATGAAACAGCGAGAGATATACAAAGCCTATTCGCCGGATGATATGGGAGCGGAGCAGACAGATGAAGAACAGGGACTGCCGCAGCCACCAATGGAACAGCCGAAAAAGACAGAATCCGTGATTTCACTTCCGAAGGATTTTAGATCCGTTATCAGAAAAACAGATATTCTGGATATTATGACTGAACGAAAAAGCCATAGAAAATACAAGCAGGATGATCTGACTTTAACGGAACTGTCATTCCTGCTCTGGTCCACTCAGGGAGTGAAAAAAGTAATTGGAAACCGGAAAAAAGCCTCTCTGCGAACGGTACCCTCTGCAGGGGCAAGGCATCCTTTGGAAACATATCTGTTTATCAATCAGGTAGAGGGGCTGGCTCCGGGACTTTATCATTATCTGCCCCTGGAGCATGAACTGGAGTATTTACGGGCAGCAGGAGAACAAAAAGAGCAATTAACCAAAGCGCTCTGTGATCAGGAATTTGCAGGGACGGCTCCGGTAGCCTTTGTGTGGAGTGTGGTGCCTTACCGCTGTGAATGGAGGTATGGTACAAAAGCGCAGAAATATACGTTACTGGATGCAGGGCATGTCTGCCAGAATCTCTATCTGGCATGTGAAGCTATAAACTGCGGCGTGTGTGCAATTGGCGCATATGATCAGGAACAGATGGATGAACTGCTAGACCTGAAGCCAGGGCCATCCGGAGAAGAGACATATGAATGCGTTATTTATGCTGCTTCAGTTGGTAAAGTGCAGGATTAATTATAAACAGGTATTTGGATTCACAGAGGAGGAATGATTATGAAAAAATGCAGAATAGGAATTATTTCAGATACTCATGGATTGTTAAGGCCGGAAGTTTTAGAAGTTCTGGAAATGTGCGACTATATTATACATGGCGGAGATATTAATAAGGCGGAAGTATTAGAGGAGCTTAAAAGAATTGCTCCTGTATATGTTGTCCGTGGAAATAATGACAAAGCGCAATGGGCAGAAGAATTACCCGAGGAATTGTATTTTGAAATAGCAGATATGAAATTTTATATGGTTCACAATAAAAAATTTATTCCGGAAAACCTTTCTCCGGTGGGCGTTGTGATATTCGGACATTCCCATAAGTATTTTTGTGAAGAAAAAGATGGAGTTTTGTGGTTAAATCCCGGGAGCTGCGGAAAACGGCGGTTTGACCAGCAGATCACTATGGCAGTCATGGAAATCCATGAAGGCAGATATTTAGTAGAAAAAATTGAGTTGGACCAGGACGGGCAGGAGGCTTAGGTATTTTGTCAAATGAGATTCGAAATCCCTATCTGAGGCAGAGCCTGTATGAGCTTGCCATGAAAATGGGAGGCGGAGAACTTTTGCCAGATGAAGAGACACTATTTCACTGGATCCGTTTCTGTACGTTAAAAAAATACCGTTATCTTTATGAATACAGGGAAATAGCAAATCCCCTGATGGAGAGAAAAGACGATGAAGCCATGTGTTCCGGCGAGGATCCCCATGAGCTATGCAGGATATTGGGGATTCAAACGGAGCGCTATTTATCCTGGCTGCGTGCAAATTATGAAAGCTATGAGGAATATAATTCAAAGCTATTACAGGGGAAATTGCAGATCAATAGAAAAGGTCCGGTTAAAGTCAGGGAAACAGACGGTAAAGGCATTTATGAGAATTTGATACACCGTGATTTTAATCCTGCTGCAAAGGGCGAGAAATACAGCATCGGCATAGGCACATACAATACAAAATCAGATGGTCCCATATATATGGCAGGCATTATTGATATGTATGATAAAAGCGCTGCGGGTATAGTATGGCAGGAAGGCAGGGACTAACTATTATGGCAGGCCCCTGTTCTCTTTGCGTAAAATGTGGGATACAGGAAGGCACTGCATGCAGATTTCCGGACAAAATTGCATCCTGTCTGTCAGCTTACTGCATCAATGCCCAGAAAATGGCAGAGGCCTGTGGCCTGGAATACTGGTGCAAAGAGAACCATGTGGCATTTTTCAGTGTCTATCTGACAGAAGAAGCAGGAGAAACTGATTATTGAATGGGAAAGGAAATTTAGGTATGAGATGTGTCGCGATCCGCATCATACCCTGGTGTATTCAGCATGGAGTATGAATTGATTTACAGCACCCGGAAAACCATCGCCATCCAGATCATGGAGGATGGAAGAGTTGTGGTGCGGGCACCCAAAAAAGCGGGCAAACGTGCAATAGAAAGATTTCTATCAGAAAAAGACAATTGGATACGTACAAAACAACAGGAAATTCTGGAAGCTTATGAAAATAAAAAAAGCGGACTACTAACGGAAGCCCAGAAGTTGAAAATGAAAGGTCTTGCAAAAGAAGTATTTGCGGCAAAGACTGCTCATTTTGCCAGAATAATGGGTGTTACATATGGCAGAATCACCATTCGGGAACAGAAGACCAGATGGGGTAGCTGCAGTTTAGCCGGAAATCTGAATTTTAACTGGAAGCTTCTTCTTGCACCGGATGAAGTGGTTGATTACGTGGTAATACATGAACTTGCACACCGGCGGGAAATGAATCATTCGTCAAGATTTTATGCTGTGGTAGCAGAGATCATGCCGGATTATAAAGTGTGGCAGCGGTGGTTGAAAGTTAATGGAAAAAGGTTATAGGAATAAATTTTATTGAGATTGAGATCGAAGAGATCAGAAAGGGAGTTTCAAATGAGAAGTGAGCAGGAGATGTACGATCTGATATTAGGAGTTGCAAAAAATGATGACAGAATTCTTGGGGTCTATTTAAATGGTTCCAGAACTAATCCCGATGCACCCAGGGACTTATTTCAGGATTTTGATATTGTGTATGTGGTGACAGAAACCGCATCTTTTATTGAAGACAGGGATTGGATTAGGGTATTTGGAGAACTTCGTATGGTACAGGAACCGGATAAACTGGATAAAATGCTGGGGAGAGAAGTAGATTTCTCCAGTTCATATGGTTATCTTATGTTGTTTCAGGATGGAAACCGGATTGATCTGCATATACAGATTCTGGAGGCTGTTAAAAGGGAAGTGTACTTTAAGGATTCTACCAAAATTCTTTGGGAAAAGGATGAATGTTTAAGTAAAATGAATGATGTCAAAAGGTACAGTTATCTGGTAAAGTGCCCCAATGCAGGTGACTATACTGCATGTTGCAACGATTTCTGGTGGTGCATGCAAAATGTTGCAAAGGGAATCTGGAGAGATGAATTACCCTATGCTAAAAATACGTTAGAAACTATCATTCGGCCTAATTTGGATCACATGGTGGGCTGGTGGATCGGATGTCAGAATAATTTCCAGGTATCCCCCGGGAAAATGGGAAAATATTTTAAACGCTATCTTACCGAAGAATATATGGAAATGTACCGGCAGACCTATACAGATGCAGATTACAATAATATGTGGCTGGGGATATGGGCGTTCTGCAGACTTTTCCGGGAACTGGCAAAAAGTGTTGGAGCAGCATTAGGATTTTTGTATCCTTTAGAGGATGATGGGAACATGATGGAGTATCTGGAAGCGGTAGAGGTGCTTCCTATGGACGCTGTTGATCTTCATTTATAAAAAAATTGTGTAGAGGAAATAAGGATGAAACTAAAGAATCTGGAATATTTTATCGTTATTGCGGAACAGAAGAGTTTGCATAAGGCGGCAGAGGTATTGTTTAATTCCCAGCCAAATCTTACAAGAGCAATGCACAGTCTGGAAGAAGAAGTGGGTGCTGAATTGTTGATACGGTCTAATCAGGGAGTGGAACTGACACCCACTGGAGAAAGTTTATACTACTATGCCAAATCAATCATCAACCAATTAGAAGCAGTATCCAGCTTAAAGATGCTTAGTCAGGAAACGGTGCAGAGCAAACTAAATGTTACTGTTGCCAGAATTATCTTTGCGGATGATTTAATGCTGCGTTTCTATGAAACTGTAAAATCCAATCATACAACAATTAATTTATTTGAAACTACAGTAGAAGAAGCAATTAACAGTGTGGCAACGTTACAATCGGAAATAGGCATTGTTGCAATTAATAATTTTCAGTTTCCTATATTTCGAAGGTCTCTGGCATTAAAAGAATTAGATTTTGAAGTGCTGGACAGGGGGCCCATCTATATTCAGGTAAGTGAAGAGAGCCCTCTGTTCAAAAAAGAAAAAATTTATGCTGAGGATCTCCTTGATTATAGCTATATCCATCTTCCTTATGATTATTATGCAAATATAAACTTTGGCCTGAGTATGGATGGTATCAGGTTTTCAGATTTTAAAAAGACTATAACAATGAATAATTATCATGCGATCATAAGGATGCTAAAACATGCAGATGCCTTTATTTTCGGCAACAAATGGCAGATGGAGGAGTTGGCAAAAGGAAGAATCGTGAGCCGTGAAATAGAAAATATAAATAGTGAAATGCTGCTTATCTGGATAAAACGAAAAAAAGAAGTGATATCCACGAACGGAAGAAAATTTTTGGAATTATTCAAAATGTATTACAAAGAGTAATTAAGTATCGGTGATACCTAAAACGTATCACCAAGATATCCTGATTAAGTATTGGCGTGATTTTGGATATAGAGGTATAATCAAAGCAGATATTAAAAATATTCAAGTCAGAGAGCCATAAGCATAACAAGTTGGCATAGGAGTGGCAAAGATGGCGGATAAAATGAGAATACCTAACGAAGAAGATGAATTATCAGATAAGGCTGCAAAGAGGGCAGCAAAAGAGACAGCAGCAAAGACCTCTGGAAAAGCAGCGGGCAAGACAGCGGAAGAGTTAGCGAAAGCCCTTATCAGACAGAAAATTATCATTGGAAGTCTGGCAGGTGTAATTGCTCTGGGTGGTGCAGGAGCTGCAATTGGTTATAATTTGGGATGGTTTGGCAACAAGGCAGCAATTTCCCAGACAACAGAAATGACAGCAGATGGAACCTCAGAGAAGCAGCAGCCGGCATCCGCAGATGTTGATCCAAATGCAGGTGAGTGGGACGGAACAGTGCCCCAGGCGCCTAAAGGGGATCCAAATGCAGATTCCATAGCGATACCGGGATATCCCCAGATCTATTTACCGGCTAATCAGACTGAGGTGGATGTAGCATTTTCAAATCCGGAAGGAAACCCTTGTTATTTTACTTTTGAACTAGTATTAAAAGATACGGAAGAGGTGCTGTATACTTCAAAGCAGGTACCGCCGGGTGAGGCAATTACTCATATTACTTTAAACCGTGCGCTGGATGCGGGAGAATATCCGGCAGTTTTAAAGATTTCAACATTTCATATCGTAACCCAGTCCGGTATGAATGGTGCCAATGTGGAGACAACGCTGGAAGTGAAGTAAGGAGGCGTATAGGAGGGTGATATTTAGAAACAGATATTGGAAGAAAGGCTTTCCGCTAATTCTGATCACAGCCCTGATAATACAAACGTTTCCCATGAAAGTGGTTAAAGCCGAAGAGGCAGGCAGTTGTATCTGTTCATGTGAGCAGTGCAGTGACAATAATGAGGAAAGAAATAAAATATTAAGTGAGGATCCTGCTGAGACAGAGGGTAATGAAATATGTGCTTGTAATGGAACGGATGTATATCAGGGATGCATCCAGTGTGGAGAAGGATGCTCCTGTTGTAACATGAATGAAGTGTCAGAAAATTCGGTATGTAATCATCAACATGATGGGACCTGCGGGTATGCAGAAGCAAAACCTGAGGTTCCCTGTGATATGATTTGCAAAGACATAGACGGTGATGGCATAATTGAACATTGCCAGGAGTGTTCTTATATACCTGCAGCAGAAGAAAAACAATGTATACATGTACATGATGAAAATTGTGGGTTTTATAAATCGGAAACAGAAATACAGCCGGAAGTCATGACAGAAGAAATAGAAAATATGTCAGAGCTTTCGACGGAGCAGAGTTTAAATGATGTGGAAGAGGTGACTGAGGATGAGAGGAAAACCATAGAAGAAACCAACGGGAATTCCAATACGGATTCAGAAAAAGAAACAGAAGCAGAAAAATGTATCGAAACCGAGCAATGTACGGAACCAAAAAAAGACGTGCAGGAAGCTGACTGTACTAAAGAAAAGAGTAAAGAGTCTGAAATAGACAGTACCCAACAGCAACAAGAGACAGAAGTACGAGATGGAATAAAAACTCCAAAGACAGAAACTGAGAAAGTTACAACGCAGGAATCAGATAGTGAAACAGAGAAAGGTGATGGCGCATATGACATTCATTCGCCATACTACTTCATTAAAATTCCTTCGGAAGTGATGATCAATGAAAGTACGGACTTTGAGATCGGGACTTCATTTATAGAAGATATGAAAGATAAAAAAGCATATCTTGAGATTGATGGGAACTGGGCAGACGATGGAACCGATTGTTTTGTTCTGATGCGGGAAGGCGATGAAGATACCACTTGGAAATATCAATTATATATAGAAGGAAAATTGATAAGTAAAGAGGATAACCGCATAGAATTGGATCAGACAAAGGATAGCCAGAAGGCAAGGATTGTATCAATGGATGATAAAGAGATCGTGCCGGCTGGGAAGTATAGTGGTAGCTTGAGATTTAATGTAGTCTATGAATAAATAATTGTAAAATATAGGAGGAATTTATCATGATGAAAAAAAGATTAGTGGCGTTTGGGTTAGCTGGGGTTATGTTGATGGGGATGAGTATGAATGTTGCGGCGGAGACTGCAGACATAAACGGTGACGGAACATCTGGACAGAAGCAAGAATTAGACGTTAATTATACTGTGCCTGTTAGTTACATTATTACAATACCATCAAAGTTAGAATATGATAGCACAGGTTCAAACAATGAATTAACATTCTCACAAAAAAAATTAGTTCTAGGTTATCAAGCTAAAGTCATAGTTACAAGTGATAAAGTAGACTATGATTTAACATTAGGAGAGAATGCAGCAACAACGTACGGTATCAGTTTGACATTAGCAGATGGTTCCACTCCGGCTGATAATACTTCGATTGCAGTTTTTACAGAAGATAATAAGGACGCAAAAACTATTAAAGCTGTAGGTAACACTGATGCACCTAAAATTGCAGGAAAATATACTGGTAAAGTCAATTTTACAATAACTTATGATTCTAATACACCGTAATAATTCTTAATTATTTTATATACTAATTTTAATATTAATAAAGAGAGACTATGCAAAATTTTGCATAGTCTTTTTGAAAGTAAAAATAAATAAAATAAGATCCATACGAATTTACTATTTTACTATGTTATGGTAAAGGTGTGTTTTAAAGTTAGTCAATGTATATTAGCACTAGAAGGCTTACTTGATATCAATATTGGAATGGGGTGCAAAAAAATTTCCCAAAAACAACGTTACATATCCCCCAAAGTATGCTATACTATCATCGAAGATTCTACTCGGGTCAATGACCTGCTGGAAAGAAAAAATATAGCAGAGGTGCAAAGATGAAGAGAGTATTACTGAAACTCAGCGGCGAAGCGTTAGCCGGAAGTAAGAAAACAGGATTTGATGAGCCTACCGTAACGGAAGTGGCGAATCAGGTAAAGCAATTAGTAGATGATGGTATTGAAGTAGGAATCGTAATTGGCGGTGGTAATTTCTGGAGAGGACGTTCCAGTGAGACAATTGACCGCACAAAAGCAGACCAGATTGGAATGCTGGCAACTGTTATGAATTGTATTTATGTTTCTGAAATTTTCCGTTCCGTTGGAATTATGACACAGATTTTAACGCCATTTGCATGTGGTTCTTTTACGAAGCTTTTCTCAAAGGATCGTGTGAATAAATATTTTGAAAAAGGAGTTGTTTCTTTCTTTGCGGGAGGAACGGGACATCCTTATTTCTCAACTGATACTTCTACTGTACTCCGTGCCGTTGAAATTGAAGCAGACATGATTCTGCTGGCTAAGGCTGTAGACGGTGTTTATGACAGCGATCCAAAGGACAATCCCAATGCGAAGAAATACGATGAGATTTCTATTCAGGATGTAATTGACCAGAAACTGGCTGTTGTGGACATGACGGCATCCATACTCTGTATGGAGAATAAAATGCCGATGCTGGTATTTGGCTTAAACGAAAAGGACAGCATTGTCAATGCCGCAAAAGGTAAGATTAACGGTACAAAAGTAACTGTATAATTTTGTGGCATTATCTAGAAACAAATGCAGCAGTTCAAAAGAATATAATTGGATATAGCTAGATGAATTAGTATAGCTGGATGAATTAGTATCACGGGATGAATTAGTATAGCTGAATGATTAGTATCACGGGATAAATTAGTGTCACGGGATGAATTAGTATCACAGGATGAAACAGTATCACGACACGACAAACGACTGTTAAATAAGTGAAAATTAATTTCAATTATAAGAACTATAAAAATCAGGAGGAATGAAAAATGGATGAAAGAATTAAGTTATACGACACAAAAATGACAAAATCTTATGATAATCTGTTATCAGAGTTTGGAGCGATCAGAGCCGGACGTGCGAATCCACATGTATTGGATAAGATTAAGGTAGATTATTACGGAACCCCGACACCCCTTCAGCAGGTTGGTAATATTACCGTTCCGGAAGCCAGAATGATTCAGATTCAGCCTTGGGATGCAACTCTTGTGAAGGCGATTGAAAAAGCGATCATGACTTCTGATCTTGGAATTAACCCGAATAACGATGGTAAGATTATTCGTCTTGTATTCCCGGAATTAACTGAGGAACGCAGAAAAGAACTGGTTAAAGATGTGAAGAAAAAAGGCGAAGCTGCTAAGGTTGCAATCCGTAACATTCGCCGTGATGCAAATGATGCATTTAAGAAACTTGCGAAAGAGGATGTGTCTGAGGATGAAATCAAAGAATTGGAAGATAAGACTCAGAAAATGACAGATAAATATATCAAAGAAGTGGACAAAGCAGTTGAAGAAAAGTCCCAGGAAATTTTAACGGTTTAATTATTATAATTTTATAAATAATAGAAGGGGGCTTCTTGACAGTCCCCTTTTTTGTGATATGATGGAAAAAGGTCTATAAATGGCAGGTTTGAACTGTCCTGTGATAGATAGGCGCAGGAGGGAGAATAAATATGGCAATACCACAACATGTGGCAATTATACTGGATGGAAATGGAAGATGGGCGAAAAGCAAGGGAATGCCCAGGAATTACGGACATGTGAGGGGCGCAAAGAACCTGGAAGTTATTTGTGAGGACGCTTATAATATGGGAATCAAATATTTAACGGTGTACCTGTTTTCAACGGAGAACTGGAACCGTCCAAGCGAAGAAGTGGCATCACTTATGAAGCTGTTTCGAAGTTATACGAAGACCTGTATTAAGACTGCTCAAAAAAACAATATGAAGGTGCGTATGTTGGGAGATCCCTCAGCATTAGATCCGGATTTACAGGCTAGTATGCGGGAGCTGCAGGAGTCATCGAAGAATAATACGGGACTGAATTTTCAAATTGCCATTAATTATGGCAGCCGTGATGAAATTGTGCGTGCAATACGCGATTTGGCACAGGACTGTAAGGATGGAAAGGTAATGGTACCGGATATTACGGAGGATGTCTTTTCCGGTTATCTGGATACGAAGGGAATACCGGATCCGGACCTTCTGATTCGTACCAGCGGGGAACTCAGGCTTTCGAATTATCTGATGTGGCAGCTGGCATATACGGAGTTTTATTTTACAGATGTTCCATGGCCGGCATTTAATAAAGAGGAACTGATGAAAGCGATTGATAAATTTAATGGCAGAGATCGGCGGTTCGGGGGCGTGAAGGAGGATTAACCATGTTTGTGACGAGGCTCATAAGTGGTATTGTGTTGGTGCTGATTGCGCTGTTGACTATTATCTCGGGAGGATATGTTCTGTTCGTAACTCTGCTTCTGATATCTTTGATCGGCTTAAATGAACTATACAGAGCGATGAAAGTGGAGTCTGAACAGACCCATGGACTGGCGATGGTAGGATATATCGGAACAGCCGGATACTATTTCATGTTACTTTTTGGATTTGAAGCATATAGTATGATAGGGCTGATTTTTCTGTTGGTGGCATTTATGTTTGTCTATGTGTTTACCTTCCCCAAATATCGGGCAGAACAGGTTATGGCAGGATTTTTTGGCGTAGCATATGTGTCAGTGATGCTGTCCTATATTTTTCAGACGAGAAATCTGCAGGACGGTGCATTTATCGTGTGGCTGATTTTCCTGTGTTCCTGGGGCTGTGATACCTGCGCGTACTGTGTTGGGGTATTAATTGGAAAGCATAAAATGTCTCCGAAGTTAAGTCCGAAGAAATCCATAGAAGGAGCAGTTGGCGGAGTAGTCGGCGCTGCGCTTCTGGGAGCAATTTATGCTGCGGTAATTGGAAAATATCTGGAGGCACAGAACCAGATTGCAGTTTATGCGGTAATCTGCGGAATTGGCGCATTAATTTCCATGGTAGGTGACCTGGCTGCATCTGCAATTAAGAGAAACCATGATATTAAGGATTACGGCAAGCTGATACCGGGGCATGGCGGAATATTGGACCGTTTTGACAGTGTGATTTTTACGGCTCCGGTTATTTACTTTTTAGCAACACTTTTTAATTAAGCACCTGAGTGTGTTGGAAATACGTTAGAAGAAAGATAAAGAGAGGATTTTTTATGAAGACGATAGCGGTGTTAGGATCCACAGGTTCTATTGGAACCCAGACATTAGAAGTAGTAAGGGAAAATAATGACTTGCAGGTAGCGGCATTGGCGGCAGGCAGTAATATCGTGCTTTTGGAAAAACAGATTCGGGAATTCAAGCCAAAAGCAGCAGCAGTCTGGGATGAAAAATCCGCTTCGGAATTAAGGGAATCCGTAAAAGATCTGGATGTAAAAGTTGTAAGCGGCATGGAGGGATTAATTGAGATCTCTACTCTGCCAGAGGTAGAGATTCTGGTCACTGCTATTGTGGGTATGATTGGAATACTTCCGACAATTGAGGCAATTAAGGCGAAAAAGGATATTGCGCTGGCAAATAAGGAAACACTGGTAACAGCAGGACATATTATTATGCCACTGGCAAAAGAATGCGGTGTGCGGATTCTGCCCGTGGACAGTGAACACAGCGCTATTTTCCAGTCTTTAAACGGAGAGAATCCAAAAAGAATTGGTAAAATACTTTTGACGGCATCGGGCGGTCCTTTCCGTGGGAAAACGAAAACATTTTTAGAAAAAGTCCGCTTGGAAGATGCTTTGAAGCATCCAAATTGGGCAATGGGACAGAAAATTACCATAGACTCGGCAACATTGGTAAATAAAGGTTTGGAAGTTATGGAAGCCAAGTGGTTGTTTGGAGTAGATTTGGATAAAATACAAGTAGTGATACAGCCGCAGAGTATTATCCACTCCATGGTGGAATATGTAGACGGAGCGATTATGGCAGAACTGGGAACACCGGATATGAAGCTGCCGATACAATATGCCCTTTATTATCCGGATCGTAAGTATCTGGGAGGAGAACGTCTGGATTTTTGGAAGTTATCACAGATTACTTTTGAAAAACCGGATATGGATACCTTTCTTGGATTGCCGCTGGCATTTCAGGCATCGAAAGCAGGTGGTTCTATGCCGACGGTATTCAATGCAGCCAACGAGCGTGCAGTCAGTAAATTTTTACATAAGGAAATCCGTTTCCTGGATATTTATGATATCATTATGTACTGTATGGAGGAACATAAGACCATCCAGAATCCAACTGTGGAAGAGATACTGGCTACGGAACAGGCAACTTATGAATTGATTGAAAGCAGGTGGTAGATTGAAAATCGTTATTGCTATATTAATATTTAGTATTATCATTATAATTCATGAACTGGGACATTTTATTCTGGCGAAAATGAATGGGATCACCGTTACGGAATTTTCAGTGGGAATGGGGCCCAGACTGGTAAGCACCGTAAAAGGTGAAACCAGGTATTCTCTGAAATTGCTGCCGTTTGGCGGTTCCTGTATGATGCTTGGCGAAGATGAAGCAGCGGGTGATGATGGATCTTTTGGCAGTAAATCGGTATGGGCGAGAATATCCGTTATCGCAGCAGGTCCGATCTTTAACTTTATATTAGCCTTTGTGCTGGCGTTGTTCATCATTGGCAGTATTGGTCATGATTCACCGGTAGTGGGAGCGGTTACCAAAGGGTATCCTGCCGCAGAGGCCGGTTTAAAAGAAGGCGATGTAATTACAAAAATGAACAACAAGAAGATAAGGGTTTCCAGAGAAATCAATAATTATGTCACATTTAACCAGGGTAAACCGGTAACGCTTACTTACGAACGGGATGGAGAAAGCCATACCGTTCAGATGACACCTGAGAAGACGGACAGCGGCAGATACGTATTCGGCATTTCGCCGGCGGGAACCAGGGTTAAAGGAAATCCAATAAGTACCCTGAAGTATAGTGCTTACGAGGTGAAGTATTGGATTGATACCACCATTGGCAGCCTGAAGATGCTTGTCAGAGGCCAGGTAGGCATAAACGATATGTCAGGACCTGTTGGTGTGGTAACCATTATTGGAGATGCTTATGAAGAGAGTGCCAGAGAGGGCGGTGGTTTTCTCGTTTGGCTGAATATGCTGAACATTTCCATATTATTAACTGCCAATCTTGGAGTCATGAATCTGCTCCCGCTACCGGCTTTAGATGGTGGAAGACTGGTATTTTTAATTCTGGAGGCTATCCGGGGAAAACGGATCAGTCCGGAAAAAGAAGGAATGGTGCATTTTATCGGACTAATGGCGCTTATGGTTCTGATGGTAGTCGTTATGTTCAATGATGTAATGAAGATACTGTAGTGCAGGAGCTGCGAAATGAAGGTACATAAACCTTATTTCGCAGCTTTTTTAATGAAACTTATGAGAGGTTTTGAGACAGCACGAATAAAGTTGATTAGCAGGACAGATGTTTACAAAGCCTATGTTCAGCCTTGCTTGACAGGTAGACACATACATGGTTGAAAGGCATTGTTTGCAGGCAGATGGGTAATATCGTATACATATAGAAAATTTCTGCATATACTATAGATGACAGGATATTTGCGAGGTCAGGCATGTCAAATAATTTAATCAAAGCCATGCAGCAGGACTCCCCGGATCGGGGGCGTTTACAGATACGTGTACTGTCAAGCCAGCGAGCCACGCCGGTTGCAGACGCGACGATAGATATCTCCTATTCAGGAGACCCTGAAAGTACCGTAGAAAAAGTTTCAACAGACAGCACAGGTCAGACGGCAGCTATAGAATTGGCAACGCCGCCTCTGGAATACAGTCTTGCTCCATCGGAGACACAGCCCTATTCGGAGTACACTCTTCGGATAACTGCGGAAGGATTTGAGACAATTACGATTAATGGTACGGAGATTCTGGCGGAGCAGGTTGCTTTGCAGGAAGTTCGGCTGCGTCCTCTGCCCGGAAATGAGGGGATTGATACAATCGTAATTCCGGCACATACGCTTTACGGTAACTATCCTCCTAAAATCGCGGAAGCGGAAATTAAGCCCGTGAACCAGATTGGGGAAATTGTTTTAAGCCGTGTTGTTGTTCCGGAATTTGTGGTGGTGCATGATGGGTCTCCAAGGGATACAACAGCAACAGATTACTACATTCGTTACAAAGATTATATTAAAAATGTAGCTTCCAGTGAGATTTATGCTACCTGGCCCAGGGCTACAATCGAAGCGAATGTACTTGCTATTATGTCCTTTACTTTAAACAGGGTGTATACAGAATGGTACCGGAATAAAGGATTTGATTTTACCATTACGTCATCTACCGCATTTGATCATAAATGGATCTATGGCAGAAATATTTTCGAGAGTATTTCAGAAGTAGTGGATGATTTATTCAGTAATTATCTCTCCAGGCCAAATGTAAAACAGCCGATTCTGACACAGTATTGTGATGGACAGAGAGTTCAGTGTCCAAACTGGATGTCACAGTGGGGGTCTAAGACTCTGGGTGATCAGGGATATACGCCCTTAGATATTCTCAGGTATTACTACGGTGAAAGCATGTATATTAATAGTGCAGAAGAAATCGCAGGGGTTCCGTCATCCTGGCCTGGTTACAGCCTGGATATCGGAGCAAGCGGCGATAAAGTAAGGCAGATTCAGGAACAGTTAAATGCTATTTCCAATGCCTATCCGCTGATTCCCAAAATTGCAGTGGATGGAATTTATGGAGAAGCTACGCAGAATGCAGTCCGGGTATTCCAGGATGTGTTCGGTCTGCCGGAAACAGGAATCGTTGATTATAGGACCTGGTATAAGATTCAGGAGATTTATGTGGGGGTTACCAGGATAGCGGAACTGAACCCGTAATAGGGGGAAGTCTTACCGGAAGGATTTAGTATTTTAAGAACAGATCCTTCCGGTGGCTTCAAATTACTTTGGTACGCGTTAATTTGCCTTAAAATTATATACAGGCCGTACAGCCTTTTCAATATCCACAGTAGGAGCGATAAACCGGATAATATCATCCATACTCTTATACGCCATAGGACATTCGTCCAGAGTCGAAGCATGAACGGAAGTGGTAAAAATGCCTTCCATGACCTCTTCAAATTCGGAAACTGTAAACTTTTCTTTGGCAGCGGCACGGCTGAATAACCTGCCGGCACCGTGTGGGGCGGAGCTGTTCCAGTCCTCATTGCCTTTTCCGGTGCAGATTAAGCTTCCGTCACGCATATTAATTGGGATTAAGAGTTTTTCTCCTTCTTTGGCAGATACTGCACCCTTTCGTACTATATTTTTATCCAGGTCGATATAGTTGTGTATTGTTTCGAAGAAAGGAAAATCCGATATGGATTTGCCAAAGAGCTTATCCAGGATAATCTCAGCAATTGTAATGCGGTTAAACGATGCAAACTCTTGACAGATTTTCATATCACACAGATACATATCACGGTATTCGCCAGTTAGATAGCTTAGTTCTTTGGGGAGGTTGATCTCTTTCCATTCCACACTTTTTCTTAGTTCTTTTATGGCGCTTTGTATGTCATTTCGTCTGCCGGTTTCTTTATATTCCTTAATTAATTGATTCTGTTTTTCTAATAATTTGTCCTTACCCCGGAGCAAATCATATGCCAGTTCCTGGTAATGGTCCGCTACCTGTTTGCCCAGATTGCGGCTTCCGGTATGGATAATCAGATATTTGGCGCCATCGTCACCGGCATCAATTTCTATAAAATGATTTCCGCCCCCAAGGGTGCCGATACTTCTTTCCAGCCTTCTTGTATCTTTTAGTGCACGATAGCACTGTAGATTAAGCAGATCCGGGAAACGGGCAATTCTCCCTTCATGTACGTTCTTTCCGCTGGGGACAAACTGCCGGATAATCTGATCCAGTTCTTTAAAATTAATTTCAGCATTTCCAAGCTCCACGGTCAGCATTCCACAGCCAATATCCACTCCCACGATATTTGGAATTACCATTTCGCCAAGATCAGCCGTAAATCCAATTACGCAGCCCATACCGGCATGCACATCAGGCATTATGCGGATTTGACAGCCGGAAACAAATTCCTGATTACACAATTGCTCAATTTGGGTCCGCGCATTTATTTCAATATCATCTGAAAATATTTTTGCTGTATTATATGTTCCGTTAATTGTTATCATAGTTTTCCTTTCTAAATTTAAATGGATAGGTATCCTGACCGTCAGAAACGGGTCAGGACATAGTGGATATGGCATGCGATTATTTTCACTGCCAGCCGCATGTTATGCATCTGCCCCGCCATGTAAGATGGCAGAAAGCTGTGTGAGCAGGCCATTGCTTGCGTTTACCGAAATATTGCCTACATTTTCACAGATTTTTTCCAGATACTCCAGCTCTTTCAGCTTATAAAGTGTCGTATTTTCATCCATAAGCCGGGCGGTATTAAGCAGTGACCTTGTAGAGGCAACTTCTTCCCTGCGGGTGATGACATTTGCCTGTGCCCGCTTTTCTGCAACTAATACAGTATTCATAATATCACGGATTTCACCCGGGAGAACAATATCTTTGACACCGGCATCTGTGATTTCTATGTACAGTTCTTTGGATTTTTCTTTCAGCTTTTCAAATACATATACAGAAATCTGCTCTTTATTTTCCAGAATTTCATCTATCCGGTATTTACTGATGTAATCGCGAAGGGCAAACTGTGCTGCAACATGCATTTGCTCTTCATAATTGTCGATTTCGGTAAATATTTTTATGTAATCCGTAATTTTATATGTACATACGAAATTAATGCGCAGTGCGACTTTATCCTGAGAAAGTATCTCTTGCCCGTTTATATCCATTTGGGTAAGACGGGTATCGACAAGGCTGTATTCAATCTTGGTACTGGTTTTCCAGTAATAGTATGTTCCGGCATCAAGGAGTTTAACCAACTTTTGGTCAAAGTAGAGAAGTGCCTTCTGATATTCCTTCACCTCAATTTTGGTATAAAGGTAGGATGGTATTTTGTTGAAAATATAAGGTGGGATATCGTCTGCAATCTCCGGAGTCCGGATACTGGTTTTTATGAAATCATGTTTTTGGATCACGGACCAAAATGCATATTTGCCCCGTCTTAGTATTTCCTCAAATTTTCCGTTAATAAAATGAAGTGCGAGTTCTTCATCTGCCACATCAATGGTGTCAGACTGATTCGCAACCTTTTCATTTTGAAGCAGAACTTCCAGAGAACAGGAGTCTGATGTAAGCTGCCCATCGAGGGAAACAATTTCAATGTTTTGATTGGGGAAAGTGAAATATCTACCTGCTTCCAGTAATTTTGTAAACTTTCCATTTTTAAAGAGCAGCCCTCTTTGGTTTTCCTGGATAATATTACGCATAAGTACACCTCCTGGTGAGTCTTTTAATATACGGACATCCAATGCAGAAAATGCGGCTGAGAAATTAAGTTTAACGCTGACATGGGGGGAAGCATGTGTTATTACAACATGCTTCTGCGCCGATATCTATGCTAAACGATATCCTTTTTCAGGCAGGGCATTTGATACATTCAGGTTTTGCCGGTAACGGTGTTCATTCAACCGGCTTTTACCTGGGCGGATGCCTGTATGCTGTTAATAGTTCAATTCTGTGTGATGAGCACAGATGATTGTGCCTTTTGAGCACACCAAAACCACTTGGCCAGGTGAATAACCCGGGCAGGATTCGAACCTGCGATTGTCGGCAGCATTGCTATGGCATACGCTTTGGAAGACCTGGCGCACCGTAGTGAGATCAGACACACAACCTGAAGCAACCCTGCAACTATAGTTTAATGGAAAATTATGTATTTATCACGGAAAAAAAGTTGCGAACTCTTATTTAAGTCCACAACTTTTTTGCATTAACAGCCTTTTTTTAATCAAATTCACAAAGTGTTCCGGTTCTGTTACTTTTACAAACGGACCAAATGACAGGACCCTTATCAGCAATTCTGTTTCATCATCCCGCTCATAATTTATTTTTATGCGATACTTATCTTTTGAAATGCGCTGTGCTTCTTTTTCAAAATGAGCGAAATGAAGCATAACACGTTCCAGCGCGTTTCTTTCGTCTAACAGTTCCATGACCAGATATTCAGAAAATATTTTTCTGGTATTCCCCGGGCGGCCCCCCTCTTCATCTGATAATTCACATTCTTTAATACGGCTGATATTGAGAATATTGGCGTAGCGGCAGCCTAAAATCCGTATTCGGAATTTATCATCTTTTTCTGAATACTCAAATTGATAGGGGGTACAATGAATGGTTCTATGGTTATTTTTCCGGCTGTTATACCGGATGATAACTTTTTTATGGGTATGTATGGCTTTTTGGAGAGTCTGGAAAATACGAATATAATTTTCATTCTCATAGTCATCACCATCATTATATTTATCGAATACAACATAATCCGATGGGGTAAACAGTGGTTCCACGTCCTCCAAAATAGTAAAGTCAACTGCAAATAGCCTGATTCTGGGATCCATGCTGATTGCTTTAAGCCACCGTTTCTGCAGTGTGGTAAGCCCAATAGATGGTTCGTGAGCCAGCGGCGTGTGAAGTTGTTCATCCATTAACTGCCAGTTTTCATTTTTCAGAGCAGGCATAATGGTTAAATAACTTTCGGCAAAAGCATGTTCTTTAATGATAGTAACCATTTCATTTTCTGTCAGGCAGCCCTTTACAGATGCAGACAAGATGTTCGATACTGCATAATAGTAGCTGCTGTAAATTTCATGAAACAGCAAGACGTCTCACCTCCTCATTTTTACGGGGCATTTACACGTTTAAGCTCAGACAGATTCAATCTGATACAATGCATACATGTCCAGGATATCCTGCTTAAACTGGTTCTCAATGGTTCTGTTTGAAAAATTTAGGGAAGTGATCCTGCATATAAAAGTTCGTATCCATGGAATCATTTCACTGGTATCGTATACTTCTGCAATAAAGCGGCAGGTATTCTGGTCAATCCGCTGTACCGTTCCACATCGTTTTTCCCGTTCCAGGCGCTGAAGGATGTGTTCTTCTCCCGTATCAATAGAAATAGTAAATTCCACATGTTCAAGCGTAGAACGCCTGTTGCATGAAATACCCCACATGTACTTTTGCATGGCTGCCAGTTTTTCCCGCAACTGATTAAAATCTTCTGAGATCTCCCCGATTTTTACACCGGTTATATAATCGAGACGGTAGGAATTAATTCTGCGGTATTTCAGGCTATAGCCCATCAGATAGCGCCTTCCATTCTGTACACTTACAAATATCTGTAGGGGGACCAGATCCCAGGAATTTATATGATCAGATTTGTTTGTAACATTTGTAATGGTAATGGAACGCTTTTGTGAAATTCCATGGAGAAGCTGACAGAGAACCTCACTTTCCAGAGCATGTGTGATGTAGTGGTGTTTAAAAGAGCAGGCTTTGGATTCAAAGCCGGTCTGATCCAACAGAAAGCTGCCGATCACTCCGCAAAGTCCGGCTTCTGAGAAATAGTTTATGGCATCGTACCAGGATGACAGGTTGGCGGTACCGGTTCTGCTGTATGCAATCTGCCGGCCTTGTTTTACCCCTTTTACCAGTCCCAGTTCTATGTATTCTTTGAGTTTTTTCCGAACGGTAGATTCATCAAAAAGCATGGGAGACCGGAAAATAGAGAGATAAGTCGTATCGATGATATCCGTTATTTCTTTTAGAGTGTAAGTAATTTCCGGTTTGTATAAGATGTCAAATAAAATAAAGTGCAGGGTAATATCACCGCTGGTAAAGCTTTTTGCTTTGAATGCCTTATACAGTGGGTTGTGTACACAGGTTCTGCTATCGATGGAGAGGAATACATTTTTTCCGCCGTGAGCCATACGAAATTCCATGTAATCCCCAAGATAACTTTCGATTCTGCGCCGTTCATTATCATATGAGCGACTGCTTTTCTTCTCAAATTCTTCTCTGCTTTTAAAACCGTAGACATAGAATTCTCTCATATAGTCCCGTATACGTTCAAAATTTTTGATAAGTTCGGTATATGCCATTCCGTCACCTCATTGCGGTATTTTATTCCTGCCGGTTCCCGGTACGATATTTGGAAGGTGCCACCCCATAATGTTTTTTAAATAATTTACTGAAGTGGTACACATCATCATAACCCACACAGGCAGCAACATTCTGTACGCTGATCGTTTCTTCCTGTTCTATTAATTCCCGGGCTTTTTCCATTCTTAAGTTAATGAGATAGTTAATGGGAGATTCTCCGGTTTCACTTTTAAAAATGCGGGATATGTAAAAAGTACTCAGATACATATTTTGGGCGATCTGATCCAGAGATATTTTTTCCGAATAGTGCTGGCTGAAATATTGAATGATTTTTTTGACAACATATTTACGGCTTGTGGATTCAAAGATACAGCCATCCGGAACTTTCCTGGAGTCCTGCTGTTCCCTTATGATTAGAAGAATAATTTGTATCAGATAAGATTTCAGCATAAAGTACCTTCCCGGTTTCCAGGACTGGTATTCTTTTTCCATTGCAGAACAGATTTTAAAGATTTCCTGTTTAATGATTGCATCCATGGCAATGATGTTTTCACCGTTTATCAGTGGCATTTGACCTTTGGGAAGGTTTTGAAAATGCACGTCAGAAAAGGACAGAAAGCACTCCAGAGCACAGTTGTCAGGGGAAGTCACCAGGCTTCTGTGATAGGTACCGGGATTGTAAATTACGAAATCACCCTCTTTAACGGGACATACTTCGCCGTCAATCACGTGCGCACCTTCTCCTTTCAGAATAATGGAGAATTCGATAAAGTCGTGACAATGGTAATTAGTCTCTTCCTCATTCCGCTTCAGTGTACAGAAGTATAGGAATGTAGGATTTAAATCTTCATATGTTATATCATAGTTTTGATTGCACATGTGTCATCACTCCGGGTCTTTTATAATTTTATTATACACGGTTTTGGAGGGGATGCAAGGCAGAATGCAAAATACTACATGAACTGTACAAGAAATTACATTTTAATTTTCCAGCCAGATACTATAATAGACCGTGTTTGTTTAAAATAATAAAGGGGGAAGCAACTATGACAAAAAATATGACAACCGGGCAACCGGCGAAATTGATCCTGTTCTTTACGATCCCGCTGCTGATTGGAAATATATTTCAACAGTTTTACAGCATGGCGGATACTTTAATTGTAGGCAGGACTATTGGTGTCCATGCACTTGCGGCAGTGGGGTGTACGGGAAGCATTACCTTCCTGATACTGGGATTTGCAATGGGACTTACCGCGGGACTGTCCATTGTTACAGCACAGAGATTCGGTGCTTCCGATGAAAATGGAGTCCGCCGCAGTATAGCGGTTGGCGTGATGGTCAGCCTGGCAGTTACAATCTTATTGACGGTAATCGCAGTTCCTTTGACCAGACCAATTCTGGAACTGATGCAGACGCCTCCGGAGATTATTGATGATGCCTGGAGCTATCTGGTAATTATATTTGCCGGGACGGCAGCTTGTATGCTATTTAATATGCTATCGAATATTATCAGGGCAGTTGGTGACAGTAAGACGCCTCTGGTATTCTTGATTATAGCTTGTATACTGAACATAGTTCTGGATTTTGTATTAATTTTATATTTTAAAATGGGAGTTGCAGGAGCAGCATGGGCAACAATTCTGGCACAGCTGGTGTCCGGTTTATTATGCCTGTGGTATATGATGAAGCGCCTGAAATTTCTCATACCGAAAAAGGAAGATTTTCATGTGACATCCTGGGAGGTTGCCCTGCATCTTAAAATTGCCCTCCCAATGGCATTTCAGATGTCCATAATAGCAATTGGTGCTGTAATCCTGCAATATGCCTTGAATGGACTTGGGGCAGTGTCTGTTGCGGCATATACGGCGGCACAGAAAATTGACAGTATTGCCACCCAGCCTATGAATTCATTTGGAACAACGATGGGTACATATGCAGCTCAGAATATGGGAGCAGGAAGAATAGACCGTATCCGCAAAGGCGTATTTCAATGTGCATTGATTTCCGTGGGATTCAGTATCGTAATGGGGCTTGTGAATATCTTTGCCGGGTATCAGCTTGCGGGAATCTTTGTGGGTCCCGGACAGCCGGAAGTACTGAATCTGGCACAGGTTTACCTGCGAATTAATGGCAGCCTGTATTTTGTACTGGCATTGCTTTTTGTTTTCCGGTTTACCTTACAGGGGCTTGGTAAGAGTTTTGTCCCGACGCTTGCAGGTGTAATGGAACTTGTTATGCGCTGTTTTGCAGCAATTTTCCTTTCGGGAGTTCTGGGCTGATACCCAGCGTGCTGGTCAAATCCTCTTGCATGGATTGGAGCCGCTATACCGCTGATCATAGCGTATTTTATGATCATGAAAAAGATGAAAACGGTTTATCCGGATAGAAAGCCGGAGGAAAGTGTAAGTTAATAGTAGTTCCGGTAAGGCATATAAGAATGCTGCTTACCGGAACTTTTTTTAGAATGATAATTATTGCATTCCGCTGTTAAATATATTTTCTACGTAGGTGCGCATTGCATCATGGCTGTTGATGTCTCTTGCACCATTAATGATCTTTTGCTGTTCTTGCTTGGACAGGCCCGCAAAGCGGTTTAATACATCGGAATGCATAGCCATTTCCATTGTAAATCCAATAGGAAGTTCTTCATTGTTAATCATGTTCAGTCACCAAATCATAATGATTCTGCCGATTTCACAGGTTGATACACTTTGGCAGTTCCCTTCTTATATATTTTCAACCTGCACTTTTGTTTTTCCATTAGTTTTTGCATTGTGAGAAAAAATATCCCTAAAATGTACAAGTTTTTTGTAAATTTTTGCTATATTAGGCACACATCGACTTGTAATCAAAAAACGACCATGGTATGATATTGGTAATAAATTTATCAGAGGGTGTTTGATACATTCAGGCACGCTCCCGGGTGGAGGGCGGATATGAAAAGTTCTGAGATGGTAAAGGAAATTCGTAAGCGTGCCGGGCTTAGCCAGACTCAGCTCGCAAAAGTATTGGGTGTCAGCTTTGCCACGGTGAATCGATGGGAGAACGGCCATTGTGAGCCTACGGCTGTAGCGATTAACAGTCTTCGTATGATCTGCCGCGATAATCATATAGATTTTGATGAACTGCAAAAGGATGCGGTGGTGGTTACTTCTGAAAAAAGCCTGATGCTGTACCATGGCTCGAAAAGGGGAATCCAGGGAGCAATACGTCCAATCAGCAGTGAGTTTTGTGATTTTGGCAAAGGCTTTTATATGGGAACAAATCAGAGCCAGCCAATGTCCCTTATCTGTAATTTTCCTGAGTCCAGGTTGTATACGGTAAAAGTGGATTTGACAGGGTTAAAGATCTTAAATTTAGAGGTGAGTATTGACTGGGCGATGCTTATTGCTTTAAACAGAGGCAGAATGGAAGCGATGAAAGGTACGCCCTACTATGAAAAGTTTAAAAATATTGCAAAAGACTGTGACATGATAAGCGGTTATGTGGTGAGTGACCGAATGTTTGTTGTTCTGGAACGGTTTTTTTCCTGTGAAATTACGGATGCAGCATTGATGAACAGCCTTAGTGCACTGAAAGCGGATAAGCAGTATGCAGCCATCAGTGAACGTGCCTGTAAGCAGATTCGTGTCATAGAAAATCTTCCCATAGGAGAAAAAGAAAGGGCTTATTCCCGAAAAATGTGTGAAGCAAACCGTGCAGGTGAAATCAGCAGAGCGGAGGAAATATGCAGAAAACACCGCAGGGAGGGCCGCTACTTTGATGAAATACTGAATGGGGGCAGCCGTATATGATGAGAAACTTAAGTTTGTTAGAAAGACAGCTCTGCAATATACAGGGAAGGTTATTTGAACTATCCCTGAAAATGGGATATGACAGCCCCGATTTTATAAAAGTATTTATGAAAAGCAGCGTGGCAGAGGGATTAGATGAGGATTATGACAGGCTTCAATGGGCTGGGGAAGCCTATCTGCTTGAACTGTTGGGACAGGAAGCAGGAGGGCTGAAAGGCGCCGGTAATAAGTATACCAATGAAGTGATGTATTGGAGCGGCTATCTTTACCGGTGCTGGCATTATATGACGGGAGAGATGAGCCGCGATATATTTGACCAGGCAGATGCACAGATTATGAATGAAATTTATTATGGGTTTCATGTATTAGACATGGGAATGGCGATAGAAGACCTGAAAGAATTGTACAGGCAGAGACAGCATATATGAAAGAATTATTTACAATCGGAGAAGTTGCAAAATTATTTGACGTTAACATACGAACTTTACGGTATTATGATGGAATCGGGCTGCTAAGGCCACAGCGGACGGATCCGGATACAGGATACCGCTATTATTCAACCAGACAATTTGAACGCCTGAATACAATTAAATATCTTCGGGCACTTAATATGCCTATAGAGAAAATCGCTGATTTCTTTGGGAACAAGGATATTGATCAGATGGTTTACATTTTAAAGGCACAGCAGGAAGAGATTGCAGCCCGGAAAAGGGAACTGGAGCTGGTGGAAAAAAAGCTGAAAAGCCGGCTGAATCAGATCCAGGATGCTGTGGAAACGGTGTATGACAGGATTATAGAAAAGAAGATACCCTTGAGAAAAGCGGCCTATCTCAGAAAAGAGATCCCGGTTGGAGAAGATTTGGAATATCCGATCCGTGAGCTGGAGCGCAATAACAATTTAAATGCCGTGATGTTTTTAGGCAAAGTAGGTGTGTCCGTATCTGCAAATGATTTATTAAAGCGCAGGTTTGAAAAGTTCTCGGGGATATTTGTACTGCTGGAACAAGAGGATGATTACCGTGGTGACACCATATTTTTAAAGGCCTCTGATTATGTAACCATCCGGTATCAGGGAACCCATGAGGAGGCAAAGGAATATTATCTGAAATTACTCTCCTATATGGAGCAGCTGGGGTATGAACCGGATGGAGATTCCGTTGAGATAACCCTGATTGATGCAGGAATGACAGATGATTCATCCAGGTTTGTAACAGAATTGCAAATTCCATATAAATTTTCTTGACCCTCTATCTACTGGAGGGTTTATATTTTTGTAAGAAATACACGGTAAGAAAAATCGATATGGGTTCAGGAGGAGAAATTTATTATGATTGGAACTATTGTAAATACTGGTACAATACTGGCAGGCAGCGTAATCGGAAGCCTGGTCAAGAAAGGAATAAAAGAAGAATATCAGGGAGCCCTTTTTAATGCTATGGGCCTGGCAGCAGCGGGACTTGGCATTAATGCAATTGTACAGAATATGCCAAAGAGCCAGTTTCCGGTATTATTCATTATCAGCCTGGCAATCGGAAGCCTGCTTGGCACGATATTGGATATTGACGGAAGATTTGCGCGGTTGACTAATAAATTTTCAAGCAGCAATCTGGGACAGGGTCTGGCTACCGGAATTTTATTATTCTGCATTGGTACATTATCTATTCTGGGGCCTATGGAAAGTGCGCTTCATGGAGATAATACATATTTATTTACCAATGCTACGTTGGATTTTGTGACTTCCATGGTGCTTGCTTCCACTTATGGAATAGGGATGGCAATTACCGCAGGCGTATTGTTCGTATGGCAGGGAAGTATATATTTAGGGGCCGGACTGCTGTCGGGGTTTTTAACACCGGAACTTCTGACGGAGATTTCTATAGTGGGAGGTTTTCTGATTGCCAGTTCCGGACTGTCTATTTTAAAAATAAAAGACTGTAAAGCATTGAATATGCTGCCGGCGCTGCTGGTACCGCCTGTCTGGTTCTTGCTGAAAGGATTGTTTTTGGGATAGTGCACAGAGGCATTGAGCCTGTTTTTACGATATAAAGTTACAGAACAAAATTAAAATTTCCAAAAATTTCTCAAAAAAAAGGTTGAAATGTGTCGGAAGATATGGTAGAATCTTAACAATTTGAGAACCTATAGTGTGGTGATACAAAGAAGCCTGAATTTGGATTTAGACTTCCAAGTTTGACTCGAGGGGGAGCGCATGGCAAAATTTTGCGGCTATAGGAGCCTGAAATTTTAGTGGCGTTCTCTTTTTTTTTGCGCGAAGATAGGAACTTGAGTATTTTTTCATGGTTATACCCACTGTATATTGCGGGATTACTCTGGGAAAAGCGTTTATGGTTCGCACAAAATGGTTACTATAATTAAAAGAAAAAGAAAGGGCAAGGTGGCATATGAAAGCTTTTCTAATACTAGAAGATGGCACTGTATTTACCGGAACCAGTATCGGAGCCGAAAAGGAAATGATCAGTGAGATCGTATTTAATACATCCATGACAGGATATCTGGAGGTTCTGACAGATCCCTCTTATGCGGGACAGGCTGTGGTAATGACTTATCCGCTGATCGGCAACTATGGTATCTGCCACGAGGATATGGAATCTGCAAAGCCATGGCCGGATGGATACATTGTGCGTGAGTTATCCAGAATTCCAAGCAACTTCAGAAGTGAAGGTACGATTCAGGATTTTCTGAAAAAGCATGATATACCGGGAATTGCAGGAATTGATACCAGAGCGCTCACGAAGATTCTCCGTGAAAAGGGTACCATGAACGGTATGATCACCACGAATGAGCATTATAATATAGAAGAGATCATCCCCAGGTTAAAAGCATATTCCACAGGAAAAGTGGTAGAAAAAGTTTCCTGTAAAGAAAAATATGTTCTTGAAGGGAATGGCCCGAAAGTTGCCCTGTTAGACTTAGGAGCAAAAAGAAATATAGCACGTTCTTTGAATCAGCTTGGATGTGAAGTGACCGTATATCCGGCACTGACTTCGGCAAAAGAAATTATGGCACAGAGTCCGGATGGCATTATGCTTTCTAACGGGCCTGGTGATCCCAAGGAATGTACTTCAATCATTGAAGAAATTAGGCAATTATATCATTCTGAAATTCCTATTTTTGCAATCTGCCTTGGACATCAGTTAATGGCACTTGCTACCGGTGCAGATACCCACAAGATGAAATATGGACATCGCGGCGGCAATCATCCGGTAAAAGACCTGGCAACTGGAAGGGTATACATTTCTTCACAAAATCATGGTTATGTTGTTGATACGGACAATTTAGACCCAGCGATTGCGGTACCTGCTTTTGTAAATGTAAATGATGATACAAACGAAGGACTGGCATATACAGGTAAAAATATTTTTACAGTACAGTTCCATCCGGAAGCATGTCCGGGACCGTTAGATTCCGGATACTTATTTGACCGGTTTATGAAAATGATGGAGGAGACAAAATAATGCCGAAAAATCCTGAGATTAAAAAAGTACTGGTAATTGGTTCCGGTCCGATTATTATCGGACAGGCTGCTGAATTTGATTATGCAGGCACACAGGCCTGCCGTTCCCTGAAAGAAGAAGGCTTAGAAGTTGTACTTCTGAATTCTAATCCGGCTACGATTATGACGGATAAGCAGATAGCCGATAAAGTTTATATTGAACCACTGACAACTGAAGTTGTAAAACAGCTGATTTTAAAAGAAAGACCGGACAGTGTACTTCCTACCCTTGGCGGACAGGCAGGATTGAATCTGGCTATGGAGCTGGATGAAGAAGGTTTCTTTGAAAAGAACGATGTAAAGTTAATTGGTACCACCTCTATGACCATTAAAAAGGCTGAGGACCGCCTGGAGTTTAAGAGCACTATGGAAAAAATCGGAGAGCCGGTTGCAGCTTCCATGGTTGTAGAAAATATTGAAGACGGTATTGCATTTACCAACACAATCGGATATCCAATTGTTTTAAGACCTGCGTATACCCTGGGCGGAAGCGGCGGCGGTATTGCCACAAACGAAGAAGAACTGATTGAAATCCTTGGTAACGGGCTGCGCCTGAGCCGCGTGGGACAGGTTCTGGTTGAGCGCTGCATTGCCGGATGGAAAGAAATTGAATACGAAGTAATGCGTGACAGCGCCGGTAATGTAATTACCGTATGTAATATGGAAAATATCGATCCGGTAGGCGTGCACACCGGAGACAGTATCGTCGTGGCACCTTCACAGACACTGGGAGATAAAGAATACCAGATGCTTCGTACATCTGCACTGAATATCATCAGTGAACTGAATATTACCGGAGGCTGTAACGTTCAGTATGCACTTCATCCAACCAGCTTTGAGTACTGTGTTATTGAAGTAAATCCACGAGTTAGCCGTTCTTCAGCTTTGGCATCCAAAGCTACCGGGTATCCAATTGCCAAAGTTGCAGCTAAAATCGCACTGGGTTACACGCTGGATGAGATTAAGAATGCCATAACCGGAAAAACATATGCAAGCTTTGAACCTATGCTGGATTACTGTGTTGTTAAAATCCCAAGACTTCCGTTTGATAAATTCATCAGTGCAAAGAGAACACTTACCACACAGATGAAAGCAACCGGAGAAGTTATGAGCATCTGTGATAATTTTGAAGGCGGGCTTATGAAGGCAATCCGCTCTCTGGAACAGCATGTGGACAGCTTAATGTCATATGATTTCTCACATCTTCATGGAGATGATTTGTTAAAGCAGCTTGAAAAAATAGATGACAGAAGAATCTGGGTAATTGCGGAAGCAATCCGCCAGGGCGTTTCTTATGAAGTCATTCATGATATTACCAAGATTGATATCTGGTTTATTGATAAACTGGCAATTTTGGTTGAGATGGAACAGGCGCTTAAAGGTCAGGAATTAACGAAGGAATTACTGGAAGAAGCAAAACGCATTGAATTCCCGGATAATGTAATCGCAGAGCTGACGGGTAAAACAGAGAAAGAAATCCGTGACATGCGCTATGAAAACGGAATTGTTGCAGCATATAAAATGGTAGATACCTGTGCAGCTGAATTCGCGGCAACCACACCCTATTATTACTCTGTATTTGGCAGCGAAAATGAAGCAATTGAAACCAATGACCGTAAAAAGGTTCTGGTATTAGGTTCCGGTCCTATTCGAATCGGACAGGGTATAGAATTTGATTTCTGTTCCGTACATTGTACCTGGGCATTTTCAAAAGAGGGTTATGAGACAATTATTGTAAATAATAATCCGGAAACAGTAAGTACCGATTTTGACATAGCAGACAAACTTTATTTTGAACCGCTGACGCCGGAAGACGTGGAAAATATCGTGCGTTTTGAAAAGCCGGACGGAGCTGTAGTCCAGTTTGGCGGCCAGACTGCGATCAAACTTACGGAAGCGCTGATGAAAATGGGTGTACCGATTCTGGGTACTTCCGCTGAGAACGTAGATGCGGCAGAGGACAGGGAACTGTTCGATAAGATTCTGGAAGAATGCCAGATTCCAAGACCTGCAGGACATACAGTTTACACAGCAGAAGAAGCGAAGAAAGCGGCAAATGAACTGGGATATCCCGTACTGGTAAGACCTTCATACGTATTGGGCGGTCAGGGCATGCAGATCGCAATCAATGATGAAGACGTGGATGAATTTATTGGTATTATCAACCGTATCGCCCAGGAACATCCGATTCTGGTGGATAAGTATCTGGTAGGAAAAGAGATCGAAGTCGATGCGGTATGTGATGGAGATGATATCTTAATTCCTGGAATCATGGAGCATATTGAACGTGCTGGTATCCATTCCGGTGACAGTATTTCTGTTTATCCGGCACAGAGTCTGGGTGAAAATGTTAAGGCTAAGATTGAAGATTATACGAAAAAGCTGGCGCAGTCGCTGCATGTAATCGGATTAATTAATATCCAGTTCATCGTGTGCCAGGAAGAGGTATACGTAATTGAAGTTAATCCCCGTTCCAGCCGAACGGTGCCATATATCAGCAAAGTTACCGGAATTCCTATCGTGCCTCTGGCTACGAAAGTGATTTTAGGCGACAAAATAAAAGATCTGGGCTATAAAGCCGGATTGCAGCCGGAAGCCGATTATATTGCAATCAAGATGCCGGTATTCTCTTTTGAAAAAATCCGCGGTGCCGATATCAGCCTGGGACCGGAAATGAAATCCACAGGTGAATGCCTGGGTATTGCGAAAACCTTTGACGAAGCACTTTATAAAGCATTTCTTGGTGCAGGCATCAACCTTCCGAAATATAAGAATATGATTATGACTGTGAAGGATGCAGATAAAGAAGATGCGGTTGAGATCGGAAGAAGGTTTGAAGCAATCGGTTATAAAATATACGCAACCAGAAGTACTGCGAAGAAACTAAATGAAAATGGCGTACATGCAATTCGTATCAATAAAATTGAGCAGGAATCGCCAAACCTGATGGATTTGATACTGGGACATGAAATTGACCTGGTTATTGACACTCCATCACCAGGGGTTGAACGTGCAAAAGATGGTTTTCTGATCCGCCGTAATGCCATTGAAACAGGTGTAAATGTCCTGACTTCTCTGGATACGGCAGAAGCACTGATTACAAGTCTTGAAAATACAGACATCGAAAAGCTTACATTAATTGATATTGCAACCGTTTAAAATTTAAAATAGAAGAGTCTGGATCTGAAAAACAGGTGTTTCCTGAAATTAGTATCCAGACTTTTCTTTATTTTTTAGAAGAAATTACCATTGAAGAAAAAGTTACTGTTAATATCATCCAAATATATTAAAAAAAGGATCACGAATTTATCTAAATGTTTTTATGGATATTTTCAGCTTGTTTATAGTGCATAAGAATAATCTAACAAGATTGTTAAAATGTGTTATGGTTTTTACACAATTTTAACTTGCTTTTTTACTTTGAAAAGGCTACAATGAAAAAGGTAGCAAAAAAGGTTAAGCAAAAGCCAGGAGGCCAATCCATTGAGAAAAAAATCTCATATCTCAGTAGCGAGATATATTGTTAATAATCTGAACACCCAGGAGCTTGATAACCATAAGAAAGCCTTTTATCTGGGAAGTATACTTCCAGACTGTAAGCCTTCTTTTTTGACTAAGAAACATGAGTTTTTTGGAACATTTGATCAGGTACGAGAGGATATCCGTAATCTTACGGAGGATTGTGATATATTTGGGAGAAATGAACGGGTATACTGGAGGCGTCTTGGAGAAGTGATCCATTATGTAGCTGACTACTTTACTTTCCCTCATAATGATACCTATGATGGAAATTTAAAAGATCATTGTATCTATGAAAAACATTTGAAAAAATATTTAAAAGAGTATATCAAAAGTGGAGAAGCATTGAGACAGCAGAAAGAGATGAAAACTTTCAAGACCGTAGAGGCCCTGTTCCATTTTATTGAAACTTCACATCAGGAATATTTGAAATTCAAGCGTTCCGTAGAAGAGGATGTGAAATACATTATTTCTCTTTGTCAGCAGGTTGTAGTGTCAATCGTACAGCTGTTGAACATAAGAGTCGGTCAAATAGCACGTAATTATGCAATCGCATAGAAATATAAAAAGCAGAGACGACAGCGTCTTTGCTTTTTTGCATTTTATGGCATATCTGCAAGAAATACCTGTCTTAAAATCGACAATATCAGACATAATAAAATTGATGACAAAATTTAAGTCATCGTAAAAATCTGAAAGGAGAATGATGTTATGGAATGTTCTTGCAGCCAGGAAGGAAAATCTGCATGTTTTTCACAAAGCTGTACCTGTATTCTTGCAATGGCTACCGTACCGAAGCAGACGTTTGGAGCAGTATATGAACCCCAAGAGGCTCTGAAACGCGGGACGATATTCCCGGATCTGGATCTGCCTTTTTATGCGGGAGGTGCTGATAATGGAAGATAGGAATGCATTGCTGAACGAATTAGATACAGTTAGTTTCTGTGTCAACGATTTAACGTTATATCTGGATACGCATCCAACAGATACCCAGGCATTGGATCTGTTTGGACAGTACCTTGGAAAAAGGAAAGCCCTGATGGAAGAGTTTGAATCTAAATTCGAACCGCTTACCATTGACTGCGTGAAAGCAGAAGGGATTCATGAGGCAAAAACGGAATGCTTTTATGATGGACAACGTCATTTTACCTGGGTAGATGGAAGAACACCCTGGGAAGGGGGGCTCGTGTAATGTGGACCTATGAAAAAAGATTGCAGTATCCGGTAAAAATTACCCAGACATGTCCCAAAACGGCACAATTGATCATCAGCCAGTTTGGCGGACCGGACGGGGAACTGGCAGCATCCATGCGGTATCTGTCACAGCGGTATACCATGCCTTGTAAGGAAGTTGCCGGTTTATTAACAGATATCGGTACAGAGGAACTGGCGCATCTGGAAATAATATGTGCCATTATTTATCAGCTGACCAAAAATCTAACGGTGGATGAAGTAAAAACTGCAGGGTTTGATGCGTACTATATAGACCATACCACTGCACTCTGGCCGCAGGCAGCCGGAGGTATACCTTTTAATGCCTGTGAATTTCAGTCAAAGGGTGATGCAATTACAGATTTGTTTGAAGATCTGGCAGCAGAACAAAAAGCCAGAACCACTTATGACAACATTCTGCGCCTTGTACAAAACCCGGAGATCAGAGAACCAATCCAGTTTTTAAGAGCAAGAGAGGTAGTTCATTTTCAGAGGTTTGGCGAAGCGCTGGAGAAGACAAAGGAAAAAATGGATTCCAATAATTATTATTTTACCAATCCGGAATTTGATAAATTTTCTGTTCATTAAGAAGTGAAGTTGTTGGAAAGGACAAAGGAGGCTTTGTCCTTTCTCCATCTTCTATTCCCATTCCCATCTTTCAAATTCACGCAGCAGCAGCATACCTGTATTCTAATTATGGCGGACAGTTGTGGCAAGCCGTGTGCAATTGATAAATAATAATCGGATTGTAAGTTGTCAGAGAAACAATGTATCAAATTCACGCCATTAAAATCCGATAATACTTGACATTAATTCAAATTATACATACAATTAAAGTATAGATACACCAGTTGTGCGGTTTTAAATTTTACAAATTCTTTACCTGAACCTACAGACAGATTTTCCAATTGCGGCTTATAATATTGGGAGAAGAACATGTGAACTTGTTAGTGATTTTCTGGAGGGATGAAGATGAAGAAGAAAATAGCAATAATAGGTTTCTTGTTAATGGTGTTATGCAATGCCACAGCCTGTACACAACTAAAGACAGCCAGAGAGGCGGAACCGATAACGGAAATGGAAGCGGAAGTAAATATTGTGATGCAGAACGCTAAAATACAAAAGTGATAATACAAAATGATCAAAATGATAATAAAGATACCGGCGGCTGGTAGAAAAAGAGACTGAATCTGATCAGTCTCTTTTTTGAGAAATTTTAGTTGTCGTCTAAATCGCCCTCTGTTGAGTACACCTGACGTTTTCTTGCCATTTCATCGCTTGCCAGATATTCGTCATAAGTAGTGATCTTATCGATCAGGGCACCGCCTGGCATAATCTCCATGATACGGTTTGCCGTGGTCTGAACGATCTGATGGTCGTGGGATGCGAACATGATTGCTCCCGGGAATTTGATCAAACCGTTATTTAATGCAGTAATAGATTCCATATCCAAATGGTTGGTTGGTTCGTCCAGGATTAAAACGTTTGCACCTGAGATCATCATTTTTGATAACAGGCAGCGGACTTTTTCACCACCGGATAATACTTTGACTTTTTTCACGCCGTCATCACCTGCAAACAGCATACGTCCAAGGAAACCGCGCACGTAAGTAGCATCTTTGATTTCGGAGTACTGCGTTAACCAGTCTACAATAATGTAGTCATTGTCAAATTCTTTGGTACTGTCCTTTGGAAAATAAGCCTGTGATGTGGTGATTCCCCATTTATAGGTTCCGGAATCCGGTTCCATTTCGCCCGTTAAAATTTTAAACAGTACGGTTTTTGCCAGTTCGTTTCCGCCTACCAGTGCAACTTTGTCATCATGGTTTAATGTAAAGGACAGGTTGTCCAGGATTTTCACGCCTTCGATTGTCTTGGAAAGGCCTTCCACGGTCAGAACTTCATTTCCGATCTCGCGGCTTGGACGGAAATCAATATATGGATATTTACGGCTGGAAGGACGGATTGTATCCAGCTCGATTTTTTCCAGGGCACGTTTTCTGGAAGTAGCCTGTTTGGATTTAGAAGCATTTGCACTGAATCGGGAAATAAAATCCTGCAATTCTTTGATCTTGTCTTCTTTCTTCTTGTTGGCTTCCTTCATCTGTTTGATCAGAAGCTGGCTGGATTCATACCAGAAATCGTAGTTTCCTGCGTAAAGCTGAATCTTACCATAGTCGATATCGGCAGTATGTGTACATACCTTATTAAGGAAGTAACGGTCATGGGATACGACAATAACTGTATTTTCAAAGTTGATCAGGAATTCTTCCAGCCACTCAATAGCATCCAGATCCAAATGGTTAGTAGGCTCATCCAAGAGAAGAATGTCGGGATTGCCGAATAACGCCTGGGCAAGAAGCACCTTCACTTTTTCACTGCCCTTAAGATCTTTCATGATTGCATAGTGAAGATCAGTTTCAATGCCAAGTCCGTTTAATAACTGGGCTGCATCCGATTCTGATTCCCAGCCGTTCATCTCAGCAAATTCACCTTCCAGTTCACTTGCCCGTATGCCATCTTCCTCTGTAAAATCTTCTTTTGCATAGATAGCTTCTTTTTCTTTCATAATTTCATACAGTCTCTTATTACCCATAATGACAGTATCAAGTACAGAATACTCGTCATATTTAAAATGATCCTGCTGTAAGAAAGAAAGACGCTGCCCCGGTGTAATCACAATGTCACCCTGGGTTGTATCTAATTGTCCGGATAAAATTTTTAAGAATGTAGATTTACCAGCACCGTTGGCACCGATTAATCCATAGCAGTTTCCTTCTGTAAATTTAATGTTTACATCTTCAAACAACGCTTTTTTACCAATTCGAAGTGTTACATTATTTGCACTTATCATGTTCTCGAACCTCTTTTTATCTTTCTATATAAAAATCATATTGCATAGTCCCTTCTATTGTAACCGAAAATTGGAAAAATGCAAGGGGAAATATATTTAAAAAAATCATTCTGCTTTTTTCGCGGAATCATGACTTATTCTGCATGATTTTTACTTGAAATCGTTGGTAAAAAACTATAATTCCATACAAAACGACAATTTCGGACAGAGGATGAAAAATCATAATAAATTCAACATGTTTATTGAGTTGTATTTGTTGATAAAATGTTCTATAATGAAAAACAAAAATGATATGGAAAATAATACCATGACAGGAGGAAATCAGATATGCGGGAAAATAAGGAGGAGTGTGTCATAAAGATTGACAATCTTCCATGTGGTTTCTGCAAAATTAGAAATGATGATGTTCTGACAATTGTGAGTGCGAATGACTTCTTTTACCAAAGTTATGGATACGTACCCCAGGAAGCAGAATCTGCAGGATTCACTGCAATAAGTGATATTATATATCCGGCTGACTGGCCGAAGGCAAAAGAGAAAATAGTCAGATGCAAGAATGAGAGTTTAGATTATATAGATATAGAAGTAAAAGTAATACATAGATCCGGCAGCGTCCTTTGGAATCTGATAAAGTGTGTGTCAGATCCTGATGATAAGGACTGCCTGAATTGTATCGTGCTGGATATCAGTAAACGGATGGAAGCGTTAGAGCTCTTTAAAATGGGAGAAAAAGAGAAAACGCTGCTGCTTGGACATGCCAGGCGTTTTGCTTTCCGCTTTTATCCCCTTACACGAACTGCCGTATTAAGTGAGGACACTGCCACGGAACTTGGGCTTCCGGTCAAAGTGGAAAATCTGCCGGAGAGTATTGCTGATACCTATCCTGCTAAAGAGAGCAGATCAGAATTTATAACTTTTTATGACCGTATGCTGGAAGGACAGCCTAAGGGAACTGCTATTTTGCATTTTAGAAATAAGACAGGGGAATATACCTGGTACGAGTGTTCCTTTTCCATGGTGTTTGACCGGGAAGGAGTGCCGCTGCATGCCATTGTTTCTTTTGAGGATATCAGTGAACAGAGAGACAAAGAAATTGCGTTTGAAAAGTGGAGCCAGTTTAACCAGTCTCAGCAGGAGAAGGCGGTAGCTTACTATGAATGTGACATTACGAAAAACATTTTGGAGAGTGTCCGGACAGATTCGAATAATATGCTGCCGGAAGAAGCGTTGGAATCCTATGACAAAACATTGGAATATGTAGTGGAGAACCTGATCGTGCCAGAGGACAGGCAGGGTTATGTAGAGCTGTTCTGCAGAAGTGAAATGATCCGCCAGTTCCACAACGGAAAGCGGGAAATGAAAATGGAATGTCAGCGTTATGCAAAAGATGGGAATGTATACTGGGTTATGGCATCCCTTCAGATGCTGCCTGACCCCTATTCGGATCATATAAAAGCATTCATCCTGATAACGGATATTGACAAGGAAAAACGCAAGGCTCTCGAACTCCATGAACGGTCAAGAAGGGATCCGCTCACCGGGGTGCTTAACAGAAGGGCGATTATTGACCTGGTGGCGGATGTGTTGGATAAAAGCCAGCCGGACAGCAGGCACATCTTTATCATGATAGACATTGATCATTTTAAAGAGTTAAATGATAACAAAGGACACCAGTTCGGAGACTGGGTTCTGTCCGTAATAACCAGCAAATTAAAGGAATCCCTGCGTGCAGATGATATTCTGGGACGTTTGGGAGGCGATGAGTTTATCGCGTTTCTAAAAGATGTTCCGGATGAATATGTATTACAGGAACGTCTTGATTCCCTTTTGAAAAAACTGGCATTTTCCACGGGCAGCGCCTATAATATAACCGGAAGCCTTGGAATTGCCGTCTATCCAAAGGATGGAAAAGATTTTGACGGATTATATAAAAAGGCAGATCTGGCATTATATGAAGCAAAACGCCGGGGCAGAAACCAATATGTATTCTATAAGCCCGGCATGATACAATGATAAATTTTTATCAAATCTTTGGATTTGGGATTGCGTGGTATTGTGTGGAGTGAAGAAAACCCTGTCCCCAAAATCTGTTAATTGCTCTGAAACCCTGTATTTTACAGGGTTTTTTTTGTCCTAAAAATTATTGAGAAAGATGTTGATTTTTAGTGGCATTCGTGTTAAAATAAATTAAACCAAAAATAAAACAACACAAACAAACATGTAAGGAGGATTTTTTTCATGGCTAATGAATATGAAATCAAAAAACAAATTTGTGAGATCGGTAAGAGAATTTACGACAGGAATATGGTTGCTGCAAACGACGGTAACATTTCAGTAAAAATAAGCGATAACGAGTTCTTATGTACACCAACAGGTGTTTCCAAAGGATTCATGACACCAGAATTTATCTGTAAAGTAGATGCAAAAGGAAATGTTCTTCAGGCAAACGGAAACTTCAAACCTTCATCTGAAATCAAAATGCATATGAGAGTTTACGAAAAAAGACCGGATGTTGGAGCAGTAGTACATGCTCATCCTACATTTGCAACAAGCTTTGCAATCGCAGGAATTCCTTTAACACAGCCAATCATGCCAGAAGCAGTTATCGCTTTAGGATGCGTTCCGATCGCTGAATACGGTACACCTTCTACTGTTGAAATTCCGGACAATGTAGAAAAATACTTACCATATTATGATGCGGTTTTACTGGAAAGCCACGGAGCATTAACATGGAGCACAGATTTATTAGCTGCTTACCACAAAATGGAATCTGTAGAATTCTATGCAGAATTATTATACAAATCCAAAATGCTTGGCGGACCAAAGGAATTTGATAAAGAGCAGATCGCTAAATTATACGAAATCAGAAGACAGATGGGTCTTCCAGGAAAACATCCTGCAAATATCTGCGCTGAATTAGGCGGAAAATGCGGTGGTGGATGCCACTCAGCAGAAGGCTGCAACTGTGGATCAGCAAAAGCTGACGAACCTAGCGTTGAAGCAATCGTTGCAGAAGTGACAAAGAAAATCCTTGCTCAGATGAAATAAGGGGGTACCACAAAATGGCTATTAACGAACAAGAAATTCAAGATATTGTTCGAAGCGTGTTAAAAGGCATGGGTACGACGGCGGATAAACCGGCAGGATCTTCTAAAAAATTACTGGGTGTATTTGATGATATCAATGATGCGATAGCAGCAGCCAAAGAAGCCCAGAAAGAAATTCAGCCAATGCCATTAGAGTTTCGTGAAAAGATCATCTCCAATATCCGTAAGAAAACACTGGAAAATGCAAAAATGTTTGCTGAACTCGGTGTGGAAGAAACCGGAATGGGAAATGTAGGACATAAAATTTTGAAACACCAGCTGGTTGCAGAGAAGACTCCGGGTACGGAAGATCTGTCTACAGTGGCATGGTCAGGAGACAGAGGACTTACTCTGGTAGAAATGGGACCATTCGGAGTTATCGGTGCAGTTTGTCCGTCTACGAACCCTACGGAAACCGTAGTATGTAATTCTATCGGAATGATCGCAGCAGGAAACACAGTTGTATTTGCACCACATCCATCTGCTAAAAATGTTTCAAATCTGGCAATTGATATGATTAACAGAGCCAGTGTTGAAGTAGGCGGACCGGAAAATATAGCCGTTGCTGTAAAAGAACCGACTATGGAAGTCAGCAAAGTGATTTTCTCACATAAAGATATCTCATTATTAGTAGCAACAGGAGGCCCCGGTGTAGTTACCACCGTTCTTTCTTCCGGTAAGAGAGCAATGGGAGCGGGCGCAGGAAATCCACCTGTTTTAGTTGATGAAACAGCTAATATCCCGAAAGCTGCAGAAGATATCATCAATGGATGTACATTTGACAATAACCTGCCTTGTATTGCTGAAAAGGAAGTTGTTGCAGTTGATATGATAGCGGACGAGCTGATCTACCATATGGAACAGGTTGGATGTTATCATGCAAACGCAGAAGAAGTTCAGAAATTGATCCAGACTGTTTTTATTGAAAACAATGGTAAGAGAACTCTGAACAGACAGTGCGTTGGACGCAGTGCAAAAGTTCTTCTTGGCAAAATCGGAGTTACGGTTGGCGATGAAATCCGTTGTATCATATTCGAAGGTGAAAAAACAAATCCTATGATCTGGGAAGAGCTTATGATGCCGATTCTGGGTATCGTAAGAGTAAAGAATGTAGAAGAAGGTATGGGCATTGCCGTTGAATTAGAACATGGCAACAGACATTCCGCACATATGCATTCAACAAATGTAAATAACCTTACAAAGTTTGGTAAAATGATCGACACCGCGATCTTTGTTAAAAATGCCCCATCTTATGCAGCACTTGGTTTTGGAGGAGAAGGATATCCTACTTTCACAATCTGCAGCCGTACAGGTGAAGGATTAACCTCCGCTAAAAACTTTACTAAGAGCAGAAGATGCGTAATGGGCGATGCACTTTGCATCAGATAAGGAGTGATAGACGTGGAAATGAATATAGAAGAAATTGTAAAACAGGTGCTTTCTGAAATGCAGGGCAATACCAGCAGTGCAGCACCGGCAGCAGCTCCTTGCAAAGCTTCCGGAACAATTCCGGCAACTTCAAAAGTAGCTATGCTGACAGCATTAGAGCATTATGATATTAAAGAGTTCCCGATTCCTGAAATCGGAGATGATGACATCCTGGTTAAGGTTGAAGGATGCGGCGTTTGCGGTACAGATGCACACGAATTCAAAAGAGATCCATTTGGTTTAATTCCTGTTGTACTTGGACACGAAGGAACCGGTGAAATTGTTAAAATCGGTAAAAACGTGAAAAAAGACAGCGCAGGCAAAGCTCTTGGACTTGGCGATAAAGTTGTTACCTGTATGATTTTCAAAGACGATCCGGACATTACAATGTTCGATTTAAATAAGCAGAACGTAGGCGGAGCTGATGTATACGGCTTACTTCCGGATGATGATGTTCATCTGAACGGATGGTTTGCAGATTACCTGGTAATCCGTAAAGGTTCTACCGTATTTAATGTAAGTGAACTGGATTTAGAGTCCAGAATCTTAATTGAGCCATGTGCAGTATTAATCCATGCTGTAGAAAGAGCTAAAACAACCGGAATCTTAAGATTCAACAGCAGAGTTGTTGTTCAGGGATGCGGACCAATCGGTTTGATCTGTATCTCAATCTTAAAGACTATGGGAATTCAGAATATCGTCGCAGTAGACGGCGAGCAGAAGAGACTTGATTTCGCAAAAGAAATGGGCGCATCCCATACTGTAAACTTCAAAGACCACAAAGGAATTGAAGCTCTTGCAGAAGGCGTGAAGGCAGCATTTGGCGGATACCTTGCAGACTTTGCATTCCAGTGTACCGGATCTCCGATCGCTCATGCAAATATCTACAAATTCATCCGTAACGGCGGCGGACTTTGTGAACTGGGATTCTTCATCAATGGTGGAGATGCAACAATCAATCCTCACTTTGATATCTGCTCCAAAGAAATTACAATCGTTGGTTCCTGGGTATATACACTCAGAGATTACGCAACTACATTTGAATTCTTAAAGGGCGCTCAGGCAATCGGACTTCCAATGAAGAAACTGATCACACATAAGTTCCCGTTAAGTGAAATTAATGAAGCTCATGTAACAAATCTGAAGATGGAAGGTCTTAAGATCGCTATCATCAATGAGTAAGTGAAAGGAGTGTGTTAGGCCATGCGTGAAGCAGCAGGAATTTTAGAAGTGTTTGGATGCGTAGCAGCATTTGTGGCGGCGGATGCAGCAGCAAAAGCGGCAAATGTCCGAATCGAATCCATCGACAAGAACAAACCTGCAAATGCAGATGCGTTACCGGTACCCCTTATTACTTGCTTAAAGATCAGAGGCAGTGTTGCAGATGTGAATGCTGCAATGGATGCAGCAGAAGAAGCAGCAAACAGTATTACAGGTGTTGTAACGAGATATATTATCCCAGCTCCATCAGAGGATACTGAAAAGATGTTGAGATTAAGTGCAATATAGTGTAGAATAAATGTTTAGAGTATATAAAATGAAGAATATCTAATGTTGAAAACAACAACAAGGTTAATTAAGGAGGATTTTTATAATGACACAGGAAGCTTTAGGAATGGTAGAAACAAGAGGTTTAGTAGCAGCAATTGAAGCATCTGACGCTATGGTGAAAGCAGCAGACGTTCAGTTAGTAGGAACAGAAAAAATCGGTTCAGGTCTTGTAACAGTTTTAGTTCGTGGAGATGTTGGAGCTGTTAAAGCAGCTACAGAAGTAGGTGCAGCAGCAGCAGGAAAACTTGGCGAGTTAGTAGCAGTACACGTTATCCCAAGACCTCACACAGACGTAGAAAAAATATTACCAAGCATCTAAGTACAGCCTTGCACAAATATCCTGAAAACAGAAGGAAAGATATATGAAATCAATTGGATTAATTGAATTACCTAATATTACGGATGCGATTCAGGCACTTGATGTCATGCTGAAAACAGCAGATATCAGGTTCCTGACTTGGGAAAAGAAGTTAGGCGGACGACTGGTTACCATAATCGTTCAAGGCAATGTTTCTGCAGTTACGGAGGCAATAGAGTCTGCAAAGAGAAGTGCGGTAGGCAATATTGTGGCATCTGCAGTAATAGCAAATCCACATGAAGAAACGATGAACCTTGTAGAAATCAGTAGAAAGAAATATAAATTTCTACAGGAAGATTAAAATCTGTTGTAAACAGATTCTAAGACTTCAGGATAAATCGAGGTAAAAGATATGGCCGATGAAAAAAATGTAAAAACCGCAGCTGCGAAAGCTCCTGCAAAAAGAAAACCTAGAACAACCCGCAAAAATGCGAATGCTGCCCCACCGGCGGCAAAACCAGTAATTAAGGAGGATATTAGAATGGAACTTCAGGCATTAGGAATGATAGAAACAAGAGGACTTATTGCTTCAATTGAAGCAGCAGATGCTATGTTAAAAGCAGCTAATGTAGTTTTAGTAGGAACAGAGAAAATCGGTTCCGGTCTTGTAAGCGTTATGGTTCGTGGAGATGTTGGAGCAGTTAAGGCAGCTGTTGAAGCTGGAAGCGCTTCTGCTGGAAGATTAGGAGAAGTTATCGCTGTTCATGTAATCCCAAGACCTCATACAGATGTAGAAAAGATCCTTCCACAGTTCTAATAAACAAATGACATTGCATGCTTTCTTTACGGACAGATAATTATCCGCAGAGAGGCATGCAGTTGACTTTATATGTCAGGATGTGATTTTTTGAAATCCAAAATAATGGATATGGTAGCTGTGTCTAGGATGCTCTATGAATTGAATAACCCCATGAAGAGAGGGACCGAAAAAATGCAGGAACAACAATTAGTAGATGAGATTGCAAGGTTAGTGGCTGAGCAATTAAAAAATAGTGTTGATGTATATAACCCGGCTGATGAGATTCCCATTGGAATTTCTGCAAGACATGTGCATCTAAGCAGAGAAGATGTAGAAATCTTATTTGGTAAGGGTTATCAGTTAAATAAGAAAAAAGAACTTATGGGCGGGCAGTTTGCAGCTCAGGAGTGTGTAACCATCGTTGGAACAAAATTAAGAGCAATTGAAAATGTCAGAGTTTTGGGACCGGAGAGAAGCCAGTCTCAGGTTGAAGTTGCCAAGACAGATGCGATTCGTTTGGGATTAAACCCACCGGTTCGTCAGTCAGGTGATCTCGCAGGCTCCGCACCAATTGCAATGGTTGGTCCAAAAGGTGTTGTATATTTGAAAGAAGGATGTATTGTTGCAAAAAGACATATTCATATGTCACCGGCAGATGCAGCCAGATATGGCGTAAAAGACAAACAAGTTGTGAAAGTACGCTTTGACAGCGGCCGTGGCGGTGTTTTTGAAGATGTTGTAATCAGAGTAGATGATACATTTACATTAGAGATGCATATAGATACCGATGAAGCAAATGGCCTGGGTATCGGTAAAGATAAGGGTATTTTGATTAAATAATTCGATGAAACCCGATTGGCATTCGTATAAATCAAAGTGCGGCATAGGAGGAAAACATGATTATAGGCAAAGTGGTTGGAACGGTAATCTGTACAAGAAAGAATAATGATCTTGTGGGAAGTAAATTCCTGATCGTAGATCCAATGGAAAAGATGAAAACTGATAACAGTAGTCGTCTTGTTGCTGTGGATAACGTGGGAGCCGGTATTGGTGATATCGTGCTGGTGACAACAGGTAGTTCTGCACGTCTTGGCTGTGGTGATCCGGATTCTCCGATTGATGCATGTATTGTAGGTATTGTAGATGACCCGCAAAAAATAGTCATAGTAGAATAGGTTGGAGTGGACGCAATGAATATGGTAGATATGAAAAAGGCTTTATTCGACGGCGGTGTTGTAGGAGCTGGAGGAGCAGGTTTCCCGACTCATGCAAAACTTTCAGACCAGGCAGAGACAATCATTTTGAACTGTGCAGAATGTGAGCCTTTGATCAAGGTTGACAGACAGCTCATGAGTGATTACATAAACGAAATACTTTCGGGCATGCAGATGCTTGTTGACGCGTTAGGTGCCAATGAAGGAATCATCGCTGTGAAAAAGTCCTACACGGCTTCTATTGAGGCTGTGAACAGTTGTATCGTTAATTATAATAAACTTCGCCTTCATATTTTACCGGACATCTATCCGGCAGGAGATGAAGTCGTATTAATTTATGAAACTACAGGAAAAATTGTACCTCAGGGTAAGATTCCAATCCTGGTTGGATGTGTTGTTGTAAACGTGGAAACGGTATTGAACCTGTATCGCAAGGTAACAAGCGATACAAACGTTGTTACAAAGTTTGTAACAGTGGCAGGTTTGGTAAATAGTCCGCTTACGGTAGAAGTACCGATTGGTATTACGGTTAAAGAACTGGTAGACATGGCAGGTGGATTTTCCACAGAAGACTATGTGATGATTATGGGAGGTCCCATGACGGGACGTATCTGTTCAACCAGAGATATTGTGACGAAGACTACGAAGGCAATCCTGGTATTGCCGCCTACCTGTCCGCCAATTGTTAAAAGACAGAGAAGCAATAAGTTAGATCTGAGAAATGCAATGTCTGTCTGTTCACAATGTTCCATGTGTACAAGTTTATGTCCTAGAAATTTGCTTGGACAGTCCATTAAACCTCATGAGTTTATGAGAGCGATTGCAAATGGAACTACCTATAACGTAGAGCCGTTTCTGAACTCGTTCTTCTGTTGTTCATGCGGATTATGTGAACTGTATTCTTGTCATCAGGATCTATCTCCAAGAAGATTACTGGATGCATATAAAACGGGCCTTAGAAGCAAAGGTGTGAAGATACCGGATAAAGCAGGAAAGGGCGTGGCAAACAGTCTGCGTGAGGAACGAAAGGTTCCGGAACACCGTCTGATGCTCAGGCTTGGACTGGCTAAATTCGACATATCCGCACCGATGAAAGGCTGTCCGATTGAAATTAATGAAGTAAAATTAATGCTTCGCCAGAATATCGGAGCACCTTGTATACCATCTGTAAAGGTGGGAGACGAAGTGGCTGTCGGACAACAAGTAGCTGCACCGCCGGAAGGCGCTTTAGGAACCTGTTTACATGCAAGTATTGCCGGAAAAGTTACGGCAGTTACTGATAACTTTATCAGCATTAAATCATAATGGAGATGAGAACGATGAGAGCAATTGGAATGGTGGAATATAAAACTGTTTCCACAGGTATTAAGGCGGCAGACCTTATTGTGAAAACAGCTGATGTTGAGCTGATTCAGGCTCAAACAGTTTGTCCAGGTAAATTCATTATCTTATTTACCGGCGATCTGAGTGCAATCAGAGTTTCCGCAGATGCTGCTAAAAAAGAGTATCCGGAAAGCATGATTGACAGCTTCGTGCTGGGTAACCCGCACGAATCCGTATTTAAAGCACTTAACTGCACAGCAGATATCCAAGATGTTCAGGCTTTAGGGGTAATTGAAACCTTTACCGGGGCATCGGCTATTGTAGCTGCCGATCACGCAGCAAAAACCGCAGAAGTAGAACTTTTTGAAATCAGAATTGCAAGAGGTATGTGCGGTAAATCATATGTGTTATTAACAGGAACAGTAGCTGCAGTTACAGAATCTGTAACCTCTGCTGTTGCTTTAATAAAAGAAGAGGGTCTTGTACTGGATTATGCAGTCATTCCTAGTCCTTCTAAAGAGTTTGTAAAAACCTTAATTTAAACCTTGTCGGAAAAAAGCCTGGTATTGATTACCGGGCTTTTTTTCGTGGTATAAGAAGCCTGATCTATATTGCTGCTAACTAGAGCGAACGTTTTGTAATGTTCTATTAAGTGCATTATATTTGGGTTTAGCTGAGGAAAGACGCTTTGTGGATGATAGGTAGTGTACGGAAAGATGGGGGTGGGAAACTGATATGGACTCCGTCAGCTTGCCGCAGAACTGGTATTTTCTAACCTTTGCGGAGCGCTTTTTGGCGGCACGCGGGCATTCACCGAGAAATCCTGATGCATTTCTCGGTTCAGTGCCCGCTTAGTATCCGATGGGAGCCA
>OATB01000191.1_pt1 | contig 60809 bp, 41 predicted proteins | sample 1494941 | NCBI WGS metagenome assembly OATB01 (sample SAMEA2579931, study PRJEB22360) | human gut metagenome | reverse complement strand
AGTTCTGCGGTAAGCCTTCCAAACCAATGTCCTGGTCCGCCCCCTTCTCTTTCCGCACACTACCTCCATCTACAAAGCGTCCTTCCTCAGCTAAACCCCAATATAAATCATTTAATAGCCCCCTATAAAACGTTCGCTGCAGCATTAGAATGTATTTCAAAAATTTATAAGTATCTCTTCACCTTCATAACAAATATGTTTTTCAATTACCTCCCCGCCTGACCTGAAAAACTTCACATCCAGTTCCCGGGGATAAGAATAATTTCCCTGAACTTTCTCCAGAATTACACATTTTTGCTTATCTTCATAACGCATTTGAATCTGTGCAAAATTTCCGTCTTCGTATTGATAATCCATACCATTGTCGAGGTAATATTCAAATCTGCCGTCCTGGCCTTCGTAGACTTCGATTGTATCTGCCACGCCATCCTTACCATTTTCTTTACTCAGCGGAAGAATGGAACCGGCTTTTATAAATACCGGCTGCCAGTTTACAGGTGCTTCCACTTCTATATTCTGTCCACCGTTATATGCCTTCTTCGACTTCTGATGATACCAGCAGCTCCCTTCCGGCAGGTAAACATTCCAGGTGGTATTTACATCCAGCTTTGTATTTTCAGGACCATATTCCATAGCACGGGTTACCGGGCAAACCAGATAAGAGGGTCCATACATAAATTCCCCGGATATTTCCTTTACATTAACATCCTCAGGGAAATCAAACATCAGGCTACGAAAAATGGTATAAGCCTCTGCTTCTACCTTATGTGCCAGAGAATAGGTATATGGCAGCATTTCGTAACGCAGCCTGATATATTCCACTATCGTATCGTAATATTTAGTTCCCGGCTCACCAAAATACCATGGTTCCCGGTAGGTATCTGTTCCGTGAGATCGCATAACCGGGAGAAAGGTGCCAAACTGCAGCCATCTGGTATACAATTCACGATAGCCCAAATCATCCGTTCCCTTTTCGAAAAGTCCATGCCAGAACCAGGGGGCTTCTCCTTCTTCTGTGCCGCAGAAACGCCTGAATCCCTGGGTCGAGCCTGCAAAGAATGCTCCGATATCCAATGTCCAGTACGGAATCCCACACATGCACATGCTTAGTCCCTCTGCTATCTGATTACGGAATACATCCCAGGTTGCCATGATATCTCCCGACCATAAAATTGTACCGTACTGCTGTATCGACAGTGAACCGGAACGAGTCAGGTTTGCCACCCTCTTTTTATTACATACCGCTCTCTGATGTTCATAGATACCTTTCGCATGAGCCAGGGCATAGTTATTTGCTTTTCTTGCATCAAAATATCTTGTCAGATTCTCTTTTGCAAGCTCATAACGTTCCTCTTCCCCTCTCTTTTCTAATCCATTCCAGTCAGGAGTAAAAGGTTCTGTGGAATCACACCACCATGCATCTGTTCCGGCTTTAAATAATTCCTGTTCACACTGCTTCCAGTACAAATCCCTCGCTTCAGGATCAAAAGCATCATAGGTAGAGAGATTTGCTAACAGCTTCCCGGCATCCAACATTTCCTGATTGTTATCACAGCCTTTATTCATATTAGGCCAAATGGAGATCATAAATGCAGTATCTTTCTCATGGAGTATGTCCGTCATTTCTTTCAGATTGGGGAAGCGTTCTTTGTCAACGAACTTATTCCCCCACTGTCCCTCTGCCCAGGATTTCCAGTCTAGAATAAGGCAGGATACAGGGATGCCTCGTTTTTCAAACTCCTCACGGGTGTCTAAAATATCCTTCTGGGTAATATAGCGTTCTCTGGACTGTACATAACCAAATGCCCAGCGGGGAAGCATCACTGCAGTTCCTGTAAGTTCCCGGATACCTGCAATCAAATCATCAAAACGCTCACCGGTAATTACATAATATGCCATCTGATCTATTGCATCAAAATTCAGTGTAATGATATTGCCTGCCTCTTCGTAAGTCATGAGACAATCTGCATCGCAAAGAACGGCATAGCCTTTTGAAGACAAGAATACCGGCATGGGGATCTGCATATTATTCTGATATAGATATTCCCTGACTCCCCGGTAGTTATACTTTCCCTGTTCCTGTTGCCCCAATCCGTAGATCGCTTCCTCATCCCCGATTTCAAATTTAAGAATTCCTGAATATGCATCTCCAGTCTTGACACTGGCGGCGTTCTCAATAAAAGAACGCTCACCATCTATCGTCTTCTTTGTAATTATTTTAGCTTTCTTCCCCTCAATCACGTACTGGAATATTTCCCGGTTTTGAAATTCAAACCCTTTTTGCGTAATAACAGCAGTATCTCCACATGTAAAGGTGATATCTTCCTTCATACCCTGATCCAGTACCAAAGTCTCGTAATCTTTCCTACTTACAATTGTCATTCCAGGCTCTCTAATCATTCCATCCGGCGTTATCACTACTCTGGTAATATGGCTTACTTCTCTATTCATATTTTTACCCATTGCTAATTGCAGACCTTTCTCTTTTTATTTATCCTTTGACCTTTCTTCTCTGTAAATTAAGGATTTGCTGTGAATTAAGGATTTGCTATGAATTAATGATTTGCTATAAATTAAGGATTTGCTATAAATTAAGGATTTGCTATGAATTAAGGATTTGCTGTAAATCGAAGCTGAGAATCTATCCTCTTCAACAGCGCAAAACCATTTCTATCCAAAGGAACTTCCTGCTGGTATGTACAATGATTCAGAACATCTTCCATTGGTTCTTCTAACAACAGGCTGGTATTTTTAGCGGTAAAGTTAATCACATAGTAGTAATCCACACCATCCTGTCTCCTGTGAATCACTTCCACTTTCTTCTTTGGGCATACCGGATTTTTTTCAATTCCGGCCTTTTCGCAAAAATATGCAAATAGATGCATCATAGATTCATCGTCCACATCTGTTCCAAGATAACATGAGGTTCCTTTGCCATATGTATGCTCACTGACTGCCATCGCTCCGGTTTTATAATCTTGCGTATATGTTCCGATTGCTTTCGCATTGCCTTCTAACAAATCGCTCCACATTCCATCCGAGCTCTCTAAAACGGCATTCCCCAGATTTAATTTAAGCTTTGTCCTGTTCGTTTCAAACACTGGCTCCACTTCTTCCACGGTCACCCCAAATACATCATTCAACCCAGCCGGAAGAGAGTCTGTATATCCTACATTATCCTCATTCTTGGCAGATGTTAAAAAGGTAGACAGCAAAATCCCTCCGTTATCCACATATCTGCGCAGTTTCTCCTGGAATCTGCGGTCTGCTATAAATGCAGAAGGAATTACAAGAAATTTATAACCGGAGAAGTCTGCATCATACCCAATTACGTCTGCATTATATCCTGCATCTTCCAATAAATTGTACATTCTTCCGGCATAATCCAGGTAATTAAAGTCCGGATCATTTACAGGTTTAATCCGCAATGCCCAATGCACATCATAGTCTACGCAGACGGCAATCTCATTTACAAACTCTGCATGCTCATAAGCCTTTAACTGATTCAAAATCCTGGCAGTTTCCTGCATTTCATAATATCTTCTTCTGGGTATTCCATCCATATCAACAATTGCATAATTCAACTGCTCCGCCCCAAATGGAAACGTACGAAACTGGAAATGCAGCATCATATCCGCACCATGGGCATAGGACTGGATAACTGCCTGTTTCAATGCACCGGGATTTGGCTGAACTCTTCCTGACCCACAAAAACGATGCCCCCCCCCCGACATAAATTCCATAACCCAAAATGCCTTGCCATCCTTAACCCCTCTGGCAAATGCATAAGGAAAAGAATCTACTGCAGCATCCCGAAGTCCCGGATAAAAATCAAATCCATATACATCCAGATTCTTTGTACTCTTATAATAGTCAATGCTGTTGGTCGCAAGCCCTGTTCCATTCGTTGTAACCGGATAATCACTGTATTGATGAAGAATGTCCGCCTGAATATTTTGGTACTCAATCTGAGAATCACTGGCAAAACGCTCAAATTCCAGCCGCAGGGTCGGATTTTCAAAATAGACAGGCAGCGTCTGCTCTGCACTTACTTCAATGGTATTTACCGGTGGATTTATCTGGTCAAAGCTATTGTAATCCTGGCCCCAGAAAATATTTCCGCTCCGTTTGTTATATTCTTCAATAGTTTTATATTTCACTTCCATATATTTCTGAAATTTACTTTTACACGCCGGACAATGGCAGCGTCCGGATGCTTCCTGCGCCGGTTCATTATCGATCTGAAACCCTGAGACAAATGGATTCCTGCCAAAATGCCTGCCGATTTCCTCCGTAATCTTCCTGGAATACTCCCGGTATACCGGATTGTTATAACAATAGAATCTCCGTCCACCAAAGGGTCTGGCTTCTCCTCTGTTATCCACATAAAGTACCTCCGGATGTGCATAAACCAGCCACGCAGGCGGGCATGCGGTCGGTGTACAGATAATGCTTTTTATCCCTGCTTCCCCTAATTCCGTGACCACCTCATCCAGCCAGTCAAACCGGTAGTCTCCCGGTTTCGGTTCCATCTTACACCATGCAAATTCCCCCATTCGAACCGTATTGATTCCGGATTCTTTTAATAGCTTCAGATCTTGCTGTAGCTCTTCTCTTGTTTTGTGTTCGGGATAATACGCCACACCATACTGCATTTTAGATTCCTCCTCACACTTTTCCTGTAAAATAAATTTCCTGCGTTTCGGCTGCTTTCACATCTTCTTTTAAAGTGAGCACCACGATGGTATCTGCTTCCGGTTCACAGATACCGCTTACATCAATTTTTAGTCCTTCTTTGTCCTGCTTGAACGAAAGAGCTTCTCCATGAAGCAGCGCTGCATGTTCCACGTGATACTCCTGTAACGGAATCTGTTCCTTTGCGAATGCTTTTATATCCAGCACATGCAGATAGATTTTATTTCCTCTGCTGGTTGTTCCGTAAACGTTATCTACCGGTTCCACCGGACCGCCTCTGGTACCATATACAGCTTCGCCATTTTCCTTTAACCATGCTCCTATTTCCCGCATTCTGATTTTTACCTCATCAGAAAGCTTACCATTTCTATCCGGCCCTACATTCAGCAGCAGATTCCCGTCCCTGCAGATTACATCTACCAGCATTTTAATCAGCCATTTAAAATCAGACACCGGATCATCTTCCATCCAGCCCCAGGAACAGCCGCTACAGACACACATATTTTTTTCCCATGGTACCGGCATGATCTTCCCGCTGATCTCGTGGGAACCTTCATCGCAATAAAAGTCTCCTTCGTAGCCGGATCGAGGGTTCAACAGGGTTTTCGGGTTATATTTGCGTACCACTTTATTTAAACTTACCGGATCCCAGAACCATGCGCTGGAGGTATCACTGCCTTTGTGGGCAAGCCATCCGCCATCGTACCACATAATATCAATTGGTCCATATTTGCTGCAAAGCTCTTCCACCTGCCCGTAACACTGGTCTTTCATCAGTTTTGCATTGTCAGGCAGCCCTTCCGGATCAAAATATCCCGGGAATCTCCAGTCCATGGGAGAATAATACAGTCCTACACGCAGTCCCGCTTCCCTGGCGGCATCCGTATATTCTTTTACAAAGTCTCTTTTCGATCCGGTATTGTAACTGGTGAACCCTTCATAGCTTGCCGGACTGTCCCACAGTGCAAAACCATCATGATGCCTGGTGACCATTACCATATACTTAGCACCGAAATCTTTTGCCAGATCCGTCCACTCAGTGATGGAGAAATTCTCAGGATTAAATTCCTGTGCCAGCCCCTCATACTCCTCTTTGGGTATCTGTTCATTAAATCTTGCCCACTCTCCCCTTCCCAGGATCGAATACAGGCCCCAGTGTACAAACATTCCCACTTTGGCATCCCGCCACCATTGTAAATCCTCCGGAGGCAATTTCAGTTCCGGGCATTTCACGCCCCCTAAACTCTTTAAATTTATACTGCTTTTCAGCATAGAGCGCAGTTCTGCGCCCGTCATCTCTCTTGGTGTTCTTGCAGCCATTTTTTTCCTCCTATTCTTCGTACAGCCAGTCCAGGGTGTCCAGACCCTCGCCTCCCAGGTTGGCATTTCTGGGCTTTAATACGGTATCGGCAGTTACGACTCCGGCAATCATAAAAGCTCCAGTTCCAAAATAAATCTCATGGACTCCTTTTTCATACTTATATGCATGAATGTTAATCGGCGGGCATGCCTCTGCCTTAATGGCATTTGCATAAATAACAGTTAGCCCCCCACGGTCATCTGCGTGTGTATTTGTTTCCAGATCCGGGAGCTGCAGCCACTCTACACCTTTGGCATTCATATATCCAATCAGCACATAAGAGTCCTGCGGCAAGTGGATTTTAACGGTTACCCCTTCTTCTATTGCTGCTCCCAGTCCCATACGCACTGCCTGCAGCTTTGTAAGCTCCGGTGCCAGATTAATTACTTTACAGGAGCAGTCCGAAAATACACTGCTGCCCTTTTTCAGATCATAGGTTTCGCAGCTCTTATCACCGAGAATAGAAAATGGTGCCGGTATCAGCGCATCTGCCTTTACTTCTTCTCCATGATCGCTTGGCAGGATGCCCTGCTTTAACTCTGCCAGATGCTTCTTAAAGTTCTCATATTCCTTTTCATATTCCGCAAGGCAGGCTGTCCAGTGCCCAAAGGTTTCCCCATTTGGGAACGGGATCTTTCTCTGGGGAGTCTGCATACTGTTGGCGTAAAGGTATGTACGCTCTGTAAGCATTGCCAAATTCCGGAATTCATGCAGGGAATCTTCCATAAATTTTGCTGCATTATCCAGGAACGAAACATCTCCTTTACATTTTTTATCCATGGTGTATTTATATTTCAGGATCTCCATGGCGCCCTCTATCTTTTTACAGTAAGAGATACTCATCTCATAAACAGCTGCTGCATCGGTATACAGACGGTTCAGTTCTTCATTTCCTTCTCCCTCTGCCCTCATTACCTCTTCCATGAGCCGCAATGCTTTTTCTGCATGGGCGCTGACTTCAGATATCATATCGTAGGGTGTCTCGCCGATGTGTGCCTCCCCTGCCAGTTCTTTTTGAATGTAATCATCCGGCTGCTCGCCTTTTCTGGCTACGGAATCCCAAAGTTCCTTATTGGGACGGTAACGGTTGACATTGGTAAACTGGCTCATGGTCATGCCAAGGCTCATCGTCTGACGGTTTCCTTCCGTTATACCCACTCTGCCTAATATTTTAGGGGCACACTGTCCGGCATTTTCCTGGGAAATCAACAGTTTTCTTGCTGATTCCGACGAAACCCGGTAGTGCTTTGCAAATACATTTACCCAGTGTTCCATCTCTGTATTTTCTTCCCGGTTCGGATTCCATGCATAGCGGAACCATGCTGCAAACCAGATATAATCCCGGTCCATCTGCAATAATCTCGGAGATACCTTATCCGGTGTATATGGCCAGTCCCAGTAAAACAGAGGATATAAATGCAGTCCATTACAGCCAAACCGGTGCTGGCCTGCCTGAACGCATTTCTGGATGTACAGCGGCGCATTGAATTGGAACGGCTCCAAGTCTGCCAGAATATGTATATTCATGATATGCGTAGTGCCCAGTCCGCTTAATGACTGATGAATATCCTGCCATTTTCCTTTTGGATAATAAGTAGTCAGGCTTTCTCCGTTATATTTCCACATTGTGTATAGGTTGGAATACTTTTTCTTTGCCTCTTCCATGGCTCCAATGGGATCGCAGTCATGTCCCCGCAGGATAACCGGAGGTTCTTCTGACAGACCTGCTTCTGCTGCACCTTCTTTTACTGCGGGAATGATGGTGTCTATAAACCAGTCTGTCTTATTCTGCGTTCCCCGCAAAGCTTCTCCCAGGCATACCATAAGACCGATATGGGGAAAGGATTTGATGAATTCCTTAATGGTTTTCCCTGTGTAGTCTGCCACCAGCGGAGTAATTTTACTTTGGAGCAGTTCTAGTCCGTGTTTCCTTGCAAATGGAAGTGGAATATGTATATTGTAGAATTTTAATACCACCCAGATGCCTCTGCGGTCACACTCCTTTGTAAGCCAGCCGAACACTTCACGGTTTAATTCATATTCTTCATCCGTCACTTCCAGTGCCTCCGGATAGTCCGGCACTTTCACCAGGGATGAGAAAGGGTGTCCGCTCCAAATATAGAGCACATTGCAGCGCATGGATAAGAGCATATCCAGAAACTTCGTCCACATCTCTTTATCATAAAACCAAGGAAAACGCTCCGGGGTAATGGGATATTCATAGGTGAGCCTCGGTGGTTCAATCTTCGTCTTCTGCAGCCCCACCGCCGGACCTCTCAGCTTAAATACAGGCGCATCCCCGAAGGTGATCTCCGCCGGATATTCTCCGTCTCTTTCGATTCTCTCTTTTAATTCCATACAGCCGTACAATGCTCCGGTATCCGTTCCTCCGCAGATAACCGTCAGCTCTGCAGGACAGGTCTCTATATAAAATCCTTCACCTTCCGGCCTGCGGGTATGAAAAATTAATAATTCCTTTTCTTCCATCCACTGCAGAAAAGTATCTTCTGATTGTACGGAAACATAAATCTTTTTTCCCTTTATATTCCGGTATTCTGCCGGTGACTGGGGGAGCCTTTCATAAACTGTTTCATATCCTGCAGCTGACATTGCCTGTTCAAGCTGCCTTATTCCAAAGCTGATTCTTTCATTATTTGAGCTGTTTTGCAGTATTGTAATTCTTTCCATTTGATCCTCCATCTCATTACCAGTTCAGTTCTGTTTGCTCGCCTGCTATGCAGACAACTTCTCTTATCTCTGTCTTCCAGATCAGTCGATACGTCTTCGCGCCCGTTTGAAAATTACTTTCAGACAACTGCCGGGACAATGAAAGCCTCTCAGGCTTTCCATTTTTCCAGTCCATATCAAATCTTGTATTTCCTTTCAGAATGTACCCCTTCAGACTTCCGTCTTTCCATTCTTCAGGGAGTGCCGGAAGCAGCACAACCTCTTCGTTCTGACTCTGCACGATGCCTTCCAAAATAGCTTCTGCAATTCCGAAATTCCCGTCAATCTGAAAGGGCGGATGCACATCCAGCAGGTTGTCCTGAATACAATTTTTCAGAAGCTGCTCCACGTGGCCTTTCAGTGCACTTCCATCCCTAAGCCTCGCGGCAAAGCATCCCAGCCAGGCACGGCTCCACCCAGTGTGTCCACCGCCATGAGACAGTCTGGTCTGTAAAGTCTTCTTCGCCGCATCAAAATACTCTTTCCTCTCAGGAGTTATTTCATTTCCAGGATGCAGCGCATATAAATGGGAAATATGGCGGTGTCCCGGTTCCGTTTCCCCGAAATCTTCCATCCACTCCAGCAGCCTTCCATCTTCCCCGATCATCAGCGGCGGCAGCTTCTTAAGAATGTTTTTCAAGATATCTTCATCCGCTTCATCACTAATCCCGAGAACCTCCATGCTGTCCAGACAAGCGTTCAACAGCTGTCTCAATACAGCACTGTCCATCGCCGTCCCCATTGACAATGAGCCGGTTTCTCCTATAGATGACCGATAGGTATTTTCCGGAGATACTACAGGACCCGTGACCAGAAATCCATTTGGAAGTTCATACAGATAATCTTCAAAAAAACGGGCTGCCTCCCTCATAATCGGATAGACTTCCCTGAGAAATTCCAGGTCCTCCGTATATATATAATGTTCATACAGGTGCAGGCACATCCAGGCGCCTCCCATCACCCAATAGGGCGAAGCATCAAAGATTCCTTCCGGGGCTGTACACCCCCATACATTTGTATTGTGATGTGCACAGAATCCTCTTGCACCATATAGTTTCCCGGCTGTTTCTTTTCCATTCTCTGCAAGCAGCTTTACCAGATTCAGAACTGGCAGCTGGCATAGAGACAACCCTGCTTTCTCCACAAACCAATAGTTCATCTGAGTGTTAATATTGATGGTGTACTGGCACTGCCAAGGCGGCTCATAGGAACCGTTCCACAACCCCTGGAGATTGGCTGGAAGCAGGCAGTTATGGGACGATGCTATCATCAGATATCTGGCAAAAGACACCAGGAGTTCCGTCAGATAATTTTCACAGGAACTGTCTCCCTGTCGGATGGTATTTAACATTTCAGCTGTTGTCGTTTTTCCCGTTCCGGTTCCGTATAGATCCAGACTGAAATTACCATATAAATCCTGGTAATCTTCCAAATGCCTCCTGCGAATCTCATCATATCCTGCCGTCTGTGCCGCGTCCAGCCTCTCACCGATTACCCGGTACAGTTCTTTATAAGCCTCTTTACCGTCCATTTGATTACCATTCAGGCAATCCTGATAATCTGTAAGAGCTGCCAGATACACCTCTGCTTCTTCGGCATCTTCCAGATATACGGCATCTCCCATTGTCCGGGCACGTTTCGACGCAATGCGGACACCACTGAGGTAATGCATACCACCCACACCGTTCTCGCCCCAGTTGCCTGCTGTGGCATCTCCCAGTATTCCTGTAAATTCCTCAAAAGGCTTACGGCTGATATTGGCACTCATGGTTATTTTATGCTTTCCCTTTGCACGAATCCTTATTGCAAGCACCTGATAAGCTTCACTGATAAAATGCTCCCTCTCATACCGGGTTTCATCCAGTTCATATGTGAGCCTGGCAACTGCTTCATCCAGACACAGCCTGGCTTCGTACTCCGATTCCTTGCCGGTATGGTTTAAAAAGCAAAGCCTTAAATCCCCCATTGGTTGATATGAATTATTGTATTTCGGCGTTGAGGTCAGTGCCATTTTAGCCAGAAATGCCGCTTTTTCCACTTTTCCCTCCAGCAAAAGCTCCCGGATCTCTCCTATATGCCGAAAAGCATCCGGATTTTCCCGTTTCCTTGCCGGTCCATAACACAGTGTTTCTTCATTTATGAATATGGTCTCCTCTTTCAACCTTCCAAGTACCATTGCCCCTAATCGTCCATTTCCCAGGGGAAGTCCGTCATCCCACCTTCTGGCGGGCTTTTTCATATATATTTCATAACTCTTCTTCATTTATACTTAATGCCCGCTGCCTGCTCCGGGCTTCCTTTCTATCTTCTTTCAGGCATGCGTCATACACCATGCCGATCCCGATATGCAATGATCTGCCTCCAGTCATCACGGCTGAGATAATGAGAACCGGACCGCAGATGATATCCGATCTTCCCTTCCTGGTAACATGCCCCTGCTTTCGGAAAACAGTCCGGTGAAACCAGGCCTTCTTCCCCATACAATTTCCAGGCTTTTGAACTTTCCACACAGGATAAAAATTCGGATCTGGGATCTGCCCAGTCGTCCCTGTCTGCACTGGATACATAGAGATGGCGCGGTGCAATGAGACTCAGCAGAAAATGCTGGTCAAAGGGCATCCTGGACAAATCTTTGCGGTAGTTAAAAAAATTTCCGTTAAACCAAAGTCTGGAACCCGGGCCGTAGAGGTTCTCTATCTGCTCACCAGTTTTCCCCCGAAACAAAGCTGCACCGCCTGCTCCGGATTCATTGGCAGCTGTCAGGGCAAAACGCTCATCAAAAGCTCCTGCCAGCAACGCTGCTTTACCCAGCCTGGAATGTCCAAGAACTGCAATTCTGCTGGCATCTGCCACTTCCCTTTTTAAGATATCATCCAGGATTCTGCCGGCGCCCCACGCCCACATCGCTGCTTTTCCCCAGCTGTCAAAATGATTTCTGGTGCAGAATCTGCCTAATCCGCTCTGATGTTCATCATAACAGTCCGCAGTAATGTCCTGATAATAAACGCTTGCCACACCATAGCCTGCATCCAGAATCTCTTCCCCAATCCCGTCCGCAATTTCCGGTGTAAATGCCAGATAAATAAATATGGGAGGCCGCTCAGTATTTTTAGGTAATGCCAGACGGTAGGGAAAGGATGCATAAGAATAATCCGATGCAATTCCAAGGCTTATCGTCTTCACCACTGCCTTGCCTCCATAGGCATCTTCTTCTTCTAAAACCTGCCTGCCCTCTGTGCGGTATGCAATTCTTGGAAAGCGGCCGCTAAATTCACTGCACAGCAGATTTTTAATCTCCTCCCTCCTGAATGTCCATTCCCTTACATCCCGGACAATTCCCTTGTCATTACTTGTGAACAGCGGAGGAAGATTTCTCTTTTTTAATTCACTCTCCAGCAATCCCATTTCAATTGCCACCTTTCAAAATCAAATGCCTGAACAGTTCATCTAATCCCGGATTGCATCCGATTCTTCCGGTTCTGGACAGGCTGACCAACAGCATCTCCCCCGCCCCCAGAGGGCAGGTCTTTACGAAGGGAAGGTGCGGTTTTGCCCCGCAGCTTTTGTCCAGTCCCTGCTTGTCATATGTATATATCAGTGCCTCACCCGGAAGCGCTGTCTGAATGGTGTATGAGCCTGTAGCATCTATATACCCTTTTTCCCAGTTATAGATCATGGAAATGGGATATTCCTTAAAACCATCCTGGGCTGCTGCAAAGAATAGCTCTCCACATTCCCTGGTGGATATTGCTTCTTCTTCGATCTGTATCGTCACCTTTTCTTCCGGCATCAGTAAAATGGTGCGTCCACCTGCCCTTGCATATTCTTCTGCCGCTGATATGCTGTCGGCACTTAAGTTGCTGACCACCAGTATATGGCTGCCTAACGCTTTGGCATCCGTTTCACCGGTAAGCCGTTCCTCCTGCCGTAAATCCACCGCTATTTCATTCCTGATAGCTGAGGCATCCATCGCTGTGAATCCCAGCTTTTTGCAAAGAGCCTGGGCTTCATCACCAATTGTTCTGACCTTTTCCGTATGGATTACAGGTTTATACACCTGCAGCGTTATAGTCTCTGTATTCAGGACATTTCCTTTTTCATTTAAGATAGCGGCCCTTACCTGCACTGCTTCACTTCTGCCGTTAAATTCCGGCATTTTCTCAAATGTCAATAGAATCTTCCCCGCACATACGGCATTTGCCGCCAGCGCAGTATCCTCTGTTTCATAAGCCGCAAAAGGTTCTGTATCCTGTCCTGCAAATACTTCCGTACGAATGGTAAGAAAGCTGTCATTCCCTGTATCATTCAGAAGCCATGCCTCTATATCCACCTGTTCATCCAGATAGGCTGTGCTGCGTCCGGTATAGAGGTTCACCCGGAGCGGCTGCAGTGATTCCTGATAAGAAAAATACGCTCTTTTAGGCTTGCGCCTGTAGTCTGTCAGGGTCTTCATCCACCCCGCAGGCCATGCATCAATCAGCAGATGTACCGCCGTATGATTTATGATATCTCCTCTTCTTCGGTAGGCATCCGTAAGGAACTTCGTGGCTTTTGCCTGATGGATCTGGCTTTCCCTTACCCAGTCAGCAATATTATTCTGCTCCTCATACCAGTCACCCTGTACCGAATGGGTTTGAGCACGCACTATTTTATCCGGATACCAGGAGCCGTCAGGCTGTGTCTCCAGCCATTCTTTTGGATAGGAACTTCGCATTACTTCTTCTGGGTCCAGCCCTTCGGCGCCATATTCCCCGCACCCCATCATCCAGCCTTTTTTGACAGGTGGCAGATATCCTTTCATCAGACGTCCGATTGGTTCCCCATGATTGGTATACCACATGGTATAACAATGGAAATCAGGCATTCCTTCAGCAGTAGGTCCATCATAATCCCCTTCCACATTTTTAATTACACGATCCGGATTCTCTACATAGACTGCTTTTCTGGCTGCTGCGAAAAATGCCTCCAGTTCATCCCTTAGCAGGTGGCGGTGGCCTTTTGCTTCATAGCGCCTGGAATATTTATCCCCCGGATCTCCGGTACGTCTTATGCACATGGGTTCATTTATAAATGTAACCAAAACCGTGGATACGTGTTTCCTTACCAGATGTTCCATCTCCTGTACCTGTTTTACAGCTTCAGCAAATTGCGGCCTTCGAAGGAACCCAAAGAGAGGCAGGTCACACTGGTGCATCATACCCAGCATATCAAAATAATCATAGATTTCTTCCTGCACCGGACGCTGGGTAATACGGTAATAATTCATATTGCACATCCTGGCAATCAGAATATCATCTACCAGCTGGTTAAAATCGCCTTTCATCACACACTGCTGAAGATGTCCCATCTCGTTGGCACCCCGAAGTACAATGGGACGGTTGTTGAGATAAAACTTTCCTCTCGGAACAGATGTTTCATCGCTGATAAATTTCTTCATTCCAAAATTCTGGCTTTTTCCGGACAGGAGCATACTTCCTTTTCTCAAAAGTACCTGGGCACCATACAGCCAGGGAGCTTCCGGTTCCCAGAGCCTGTAATCTGATACCGGTATAAGGTAACGGTATTCATTCTTTCCCGGTCCCACGTATGCAATATGCGTGTGGAAATCCCCTATTTTTTCCCCTTGATAATTTCGCGGCAGAAGTTCCAGGTCCAGGTCATAATCTTCCTTCACCTCATCTGTGTAATTAATGACCCCCAGCCTTAATTCTGCGAAATTATGATCAATATCCGGTCTTACAAAAATATCATCCAAATATACTTCCGGGCGGATCTCCAGGCTTACACTGCCAAATACCCCTGCCCCTGCGGGACAATGGTGCCACCCGTCTTTTGGATCATCCCATCCGGGACCGGTAGCCGCATAGATTTTGTCTCCATCCAGTACTGGCCCCACCCCAAGTATCGGCACATCATTTTTGCACAGGATAATCAGTTCATTTTCCGCTTGCAGGTAATCTGTAACGTCAAAGGAAAATGGAGCAAAAAATCCCTCATGGCTGCCTACATAGTTCCCATTCAGATATATTTCAGCTATATAATCCACACACTGAAAATACAGAACAGCTCTTTTTCGATTCTGAATGAGCTCTTCTGACCATGTGTTTTTATAGAAGCATCTGTAATAACCGCTCCATTTTCCGTCTTCCAGAGCAGGTCCTCTGTAATCAGGTACTGTTACCTTTTCCCACACCTTGCGGATATCATTACGTTCCGTAAACACCTCTCCCTTTTCCCTGTAACGGAAATCAAATTCCTGTAATTGCATACATACTTTCCCAGTATTAATCTGGGGCAGATAATTTTTCATGAAAGGGCGATAGCTGTTTCTCAATTCTTCCAGGTCCCGTTCAAATTTCTCACACTTCTCTTTAAATGTCTTCTCCTTCTCCCAGGATATCTTATGCTTCTGGCAGTCTTCTTCGGAAAACCAGATATCCGGTACCTGCAAAGGCTGTACTTCCTGGTCTGTAGTTCCTATTGGATGCTTCGTCATTGCAATCTCATGAAAAAAATCCTGATTAGCCATATTGTCCTCCCATGCATACCACAGTTGGGAGCATGTTTAAATTGTTTTCTGACCACTGCCGCTACACTTTGTGGATAATATGTTACGAAAAAGGTGCCTGATAAACTGTGCCGGCTATTTTCGTGACAGATTATCCTGAAAGTGTGGTGTGCAGATGGCAGAATGTTTTTAAATACGCTCTAACCAAAACTGCGATACCGCTCTATATTATTTTGCTGCTTTTGCTGCAGCGTCTTTAAATTCCTGCTGGATTGCTTTGTAGTCAGCAGAATCTACGATACCCTGTACAAATGTTTTCCACTCTGTTTCCCCGATCTGTCCCATAACATATTGTGCACACAGAGTATTCACATCGTCCGTTAATACATTCCAATTGTTATTGTAAGTGGCAGACTGCAGGTTGCTGATTGCATTCTTCATTCCTGTTTCTTTTAAATCGCTGTAGACAAATTCTTTAATTTCTTCTACTCTTGCAATGTTTTCATCGGATGCTCTCTTGGTGCCGTCTTTCATAAACTTATCTGTGATCTGGTCAGCATCTTTTTTCAGGAAGATCTGATTCCATGCGCCTACATAGCCATCCTGTCTTTTCTTCTTAAATACTTCATCATCCGTATTTTTTGTTCCGTCTTCTTTTAAGGTATAGTGGATATCCTGTACGCCGTCCATCATCACGGAGTCATAACCCGGATAGGTCTCTTCTGTTGCATTGAATACTTCCATAATCTTCTTGATCTTTTCATCTGAGCACTTTGCACTGATTGCGATGCAGGAATCAATATCCGTATAGTTCGGGCTTACCGTATAAGCTTTGTCACCCTTAACCGGCATCAGGCACCATGCTTTTAATTCCGGTCCTGTACTTTCATCAAATATTTTATTACTGGTAAGGTCTGCTGACTGGTTCCAGTTATACCATGCTGTCAGATATGCCACAGAATTGCCTGCTTTCCATTTAGAAGTATCCGCATTTGCCAAAGCGAATTCAGGGTCAATCGCACCTGCATCGTATAAGTCTTTCATCCAGTTCAGGAAATTAATATACTCATCCTTAAACTGCATATATTCAAATTCGCCATTTTCATTCACAGACCAGTCTGACTGTCCTGTAAACGCTACTGCAAATGCTTTGATTCTGTCTTCCATAAAATCATCATCAAAGTATTCCAGCGCATAGATCTTTTTGCCTTCTCCTTCGGTGGCTGCTTTTGATAAATCGATAAGCCAGGTTTTCAACTCATCCATGGTTTTTGGTTCTTCCGTAAAATTATATTTTTCCATCAGATCTTTTCTGACCTCAATACCGGAATTCTGTCCGCTTTCTGCCTTACTTCTTGGCAGAATATAGATGCCGCCGTTATATCTTGCCTGATCCCACATGCTCTCGTCCCAGTTCTTCATAACTGCATTGGTTTCTGCAATACCTTTTCCGTTATCAAATAAATAAGGTGTCATATCTACAAACGAACCTGCGTCCACTGCCTGGGTAAATACAGGATAATAATATGAACCATTGCCCTGCTTGCTCACCTGGATTACATCCGGCATACTGTTTGCAGCAATCAAAGTATTAACCTTCTGGTCAAAATCCTGGTAATTCACCCACTCAATTTCCAGATTCACATCAAACAAATCTTCCCAATACTGTTCCATTTCACTGTTAGCAAGAGGACCATATCCCCAGTCGATACCCATGACCGTAATTGTCATACGATCGCCGTTTTCTCCAGTTCCTGTGGTTTCTCCGCTGGCTGCTTCCCCGCCTGCTGTATCTCCGGTTCCTGCTTCTGCCTGTGTTCCTTCAGTTTTTGACGCTTCTGTAGTTTTGCCATCGGAACCGCCGCATCCTGCAAGTGCAGATGCTGCCAGAACTGCTGCCAGACCAAGCGCTACCTGATTTTTAAAATTCTTCTTCATATTTAATTCCTCCTATATGATCTTTTATATAAAAACGCCCTGCGTTTTTAGCCTTTGACTGCACCTACCATCATTCCTGTCTCAAAATATTTCTGCAGGAACGGATAAATTATCAGTACGGGTAACACAACAACTACTACCGCCGCCATTCTCATAACTTCCTGGGGCACCGCATTCTGGACGGTTGACTGCACATCCAGTACATCTGAAATATTGGATGAAAGTACAACCTTCTGCACATATACCTGTAAGGATGCCTTCGCTGTAGATGTCATGTACATAATGGAGTTAAAGTATGTATTCCAGTAGCTTACAAAGGAAAACAGCGTCATGGTTGCAAGCATAGCTTTGGACAAAGGAACTACAATGGTTCCGAAGATACGAAGCTGCCCGCATCCGTCAATCTTCGCTGCCTCTTCCAGTTCGATAGGCAATGACTGGAAGAAAGACCTCATAACCATGATGCTCCAGGCCCCACATGCAGCCGGAAGAATACATGCAAAATAGTTATCAATCAGTCCCAGGGAATTAATATTCATAAAGTTTGGAACCATACCTGCTGTAAACAGCATCGTAATCATAACGTATTTATTAAAGAAACTTTTTCCCGGTATTGGTTTCGATAACATATATGCCAGTCCGGCATTTAAAAAGACACTGAGCGGTACCCCGACTGCTGTTATAAATATTGTTGATTTCAGGGAATTCAAAAATCCAGTTCCGGATAAAATCAATTTATATGCTGCCAGAGACCATTTTTTCGGCCATAACATGAATTCACCTGCTACATACGCTGTGGAATCGGTAAAGGATAATACTACAACATACAGGAATGGCAGAATCATGGTGGCTGCAATGATGATCAGAATTAACCACAAAATGCTCTGATAAATATTTTCTTTGGCTTTCATACCCATTTTATTCGCTCTCCTTTCCATGCTCATCTTTACATTACCCCGTCGTAACCTTTGCGGTTCGTAATCCAGTTCGTGAAGATAACAAGTGTCGTATTAATTACAGATTTAAATAATCCGATTGCGGTTGTATAAGAGTACTGTGTACTTCCGCTGGCAATACTGTTGTTATATATGTAGACCTCGAATACTTCCAGCTTAGATTTTACCATTGCGTTATTCATCAGGAATACCTGTTCAAAATCTACCGAAATGATGGTTCCCATCCTAAGGATTAACATAACCGCTACCGTTGGCATAATACTTGGAAGGGTGATTTTCATCATACACTGGAACTTATTGGCACCATCCATTTTTGCCGCTTCATACAGAGACTGGTCAATTCCTGAAATTGCTGCCAGATAAACGATGGAACCCCAGCCGATACTTTTCCAAAGTGACTGAATTACAATAACCAGATAAATCCATTTTGTACTGAATAAATATGCTGTTGATTCATATCCCAAAAGGTTTGCAATTTTGTTTACAAGTCCCTGCTCTGTAGACAACAGGAAAAATGTTAAACTGGCTACAATTGCCCAGGAGAGGAAATGCGGAAGGTAAACAGACGTCTGTACCAGCTTTTTAAACTTTGCATTTCGAACTTCATTCATAACCAGTGCCAGAATAATAGGCGCCGGAAAAGTCAACAGACTCAAACCACTGATGATCAGCGTATTTTTTAACATGTTATAAAACTTTGGATCCTGGAACAGTGCCTGGAAATGTTTTAATCCGACCCATTCACTTTTTAGTATACCTAAATGCGGATTGTAATCCTGAAATGCCATCAACAGACCCCTCATTGGCAAATAGGAGAACAGGAATAAAACAATTAATCCCGGTAATCCAAGTGCATAGATCCATCGATATTCATAGATGTGCTTTCTTAATGTCTTTTTGGAAGTGCTTACATTTTTTTGACTGGAAGCCCTCATACTATATCCCTCCCGATTATCTTTTTCAAGACGGTTTATTTTCCGTCTGTTCTTCTTCGTTAAGGAAAGTATAAGGGATATTTAGAATTTTTTATATAGTAGAGATTCAATATTTTTGTACAAATTTCATCTTTTTTTATATTTTTTTCATATTTGGCTTATTTTTTGTGCCCAAAATATGGAAGCGCTTACTTTTATTGTTACAGGTTTTGCAATATTTTTTCTTTGCGGCAGGGATTACAACCACTGCTGCCAGAATTGCTACAAATGCAACCGATATATTGCTGACCATCATTACAATTCCTACGCTCTCGCTTCCCAGATTGGTATACTTCTGCAGAAACCATAAAACCGGTACACGAAATACAAAGACACGGCTCATACTGATTAACAATGAAATTTTTGTTTTTCCTAATCCATAGAGTAATGCCATCACAGCAGAATTAATTCCAAGAGGTATAAAACCCATTGCTTCAAACCTAAAAATTTTCATAATCAAACGTTGAAATTCAAGGTCATTTTGGGAAAACATACCGCTTATCTGCTGTATAAATCCCATTGCGATGGCATATGCTGCAGCTCCGGCGATCATATTATATATTAATACACTCCAAAATGCCTGCAATGCCCGGCCAAATTTTCCAGCGCCGATATTCTGGCTGATTACGGAAGCCGCTCCTTCCTGGAATCCATTTTGAGGTGCGGAGGCAAAACCACCCAGGTTGTTTGAAACGCCCAGTGCTCCTACAGTAAGAACCCCATACAGTGTACTCATGGAATTCACCAACAACTTCCCCATAGAAAACAATGCCCGTTCAACAATCAAAGGTATAGACTGTTGAATCATCGGACCTGCAAGATTTTTTTTCAATGATACAAACCGAAACGAAAATCCAAACGCATTTCTTTCACGTTTCATTTTAACCAGTCCGATCACCATTAAGATAGACTGGGAAATAATCGTAGCCAGAGACATGGTTATAATACTGCCTTTACATACATATACAAACAATGCCGTCAGAGAAGTCTTCGTTAAGATTACCACGATATTCATCTTCATGATCAGCTTCGTTTCCCCTCTGGCGCGTTCAATGGCTATAAATACATTATTAAAAAAAACAATAACCATCGCCAGAAGCTGCAGCTGAAAATAAGTATTTCCCTCTTCAATCAGCTCAGGAGGCGTCTGGGCAAATGTCAGAATCTGTCTTGTAAAAGGAATCAGCAGCAAAATAATTCCTGATAGCAGACCGCACATAGCATAGAGGGTACTGACCCGCTTCTTCACCAGCTCATACTTTCCCTCACCGTATGCCTCGCTTACTTTCAGACTGGCGCCAACCGCCAATCCTCCACCCAATGCCGAAATGATAGAATTAATCTGAGCCAGGTATGCAACAGCCGATACCGTGTTTGAACTGATATGGGATGCCATCATGGTATCCAGTACTCCGAATACCTGCCCCATACACTGATATATACATAACGGCAATGCCACCTGCCATACTACCTTCCACATATTCCCGTTCAGTGTAAAATCCCGGAACTTCTGATCTTTTTTGGACAGCCGTGCGTTATTTTCTTCCATGATGTCTGCTCCTTTAGAACATGCTCTATTCTTTCCAACTGTATTTCGAACTGTATTTTACCGCAAAATCTTATTGATTTCTACTGGTTTTTCGTGTATTTCTGCTTGAATTACAGATATTTTGTGGTATTCTATGAATAGCAATCAGTAACAATCCAACAAACTCATGAAACTTGCAATATAGCATCCGTAAAATATACAGGAAAGGTAATCTCAAAATGAATCCAGACCATAAAGAACCCATAAATGATCCTCCTCTGTTTTTTATAAACCAGCTGAGGCGTAACAGCAATTTTCGAATGCCCGAATCCCATTCTCACGACTGCTATGAACTCTATTATCTTCTTTCGGGCACGCAGAAATTCTTCATCCAACACACCGTACATGCCATGCGTCCCCATGACCTTGCCCTGATCTCCCCGGGACTCCTGCACCGTACTACCTATTCCCAGGTATCTACACACGAGAGAATTGTGATCATGTTTGATCCCTGCTACATTTCCAAACTTACCGATACCTGTCCCGACCTGATAAAAGACAATTTTCTCAGAATGCCCTGTCTGCATGTAACCACACCCTTTCATGAAGAAATCATGCAGACAATCAATCATCTTTTTCAGGAATTTGAACAAAAGGATGAATTTTCCACCATTTTAACTTCTCAATCCCTGTGCCGGCTGCTGGTACAGCTTACAAGGCTCCGGCGTGAGGAACATCCGCCTTCTCTTGCCCAATTGACACCTCAGGATGAGGCAATAGGCAAAGCCGCCTTTTTTATCAGCCAGTCATACTGGCAATCCATTACACTGGAAGATGCAGCCAGAGAAGCTAATCTGAATCCTACCTACTTTTCACGCAAGTTTAAAGCCGTTACCGGATTTGGTTTCAAAGAATATCTCACACAGATCCGTATACAAAAAGCCACCTATGAGCTTCTCCATACAAATGATTCTATTACCGATATTGCAATGCGCTGCGGTTTTGAAAACAGTAATTATTTTGGGGATTTGTTTTATAAGGTGAATGGAGCTTCACCAAGAGCTTATCGGAAAGCCAGAAAATCGAGTTGACTTTCTTAAAACAATCCGCTAGTATAAAATATAGAAACAGCTGCCTTTAGGCGGCTTAAACTTAAGATAAGAAATGAGGCCCTGCTATGTATCGGGTATTAATTGTTGATGATGAACCTTTTGTTATAGAAGGAATGAAAACGGCCATTGACTGGACCGGTTTCAATTTTGAAATATGCTGCAGCACCACAAACCCGCTCCATGCGCTGGAATATCTGGAGAACAATCCGGTTGATCTGTTGATTACGGATATTTCCATGCCCCAGATGGATGGGCTTGAATTGATTCAAAAAGTGCGGAAAATAAACTCCCTGATCTCAATTTTAGTGCTTTCTGCTTACGATAACTTTGAATATGTCCGAACTGCTATGCGGCACGGTGCCGAAAATTATCTGCTGAAGCCGCTGAATCCTGATGAACTGGGAGAATCGATCAGCAGGATTGTCAGCCACTTAAAAGAACGTTCTACCCTATCCAATACTTACGGATCCATGATGCTGACATTTCGAAGCATATTTACGGAAAGCTGGGTAAAGGGATCCCTCAGTGAAGACGAATTTATTACACGTGCCCAGATGCTCGGTGTTAATCTGTATCTGAATAATTATACGGTGATGATATTCACTGCAGATACCGCCGTTTCCCAGGCAACTGAGAAAATGTCCCATTTATTTGACTATCTCCTGTCCCTTTTTGTGGGAACCTATATCAGCCACTTTTATTTTGAGACACCTTCACGCCTGGTCTGTATTATCAGCAATCCAGCTGCAGAACTTCCCCTTCGCAGCCTTTTGACCGACCTGGAGAACGCAAGGGTGATCTTGAATTTCCCATTTTTTGTCTCTACCGGAAATACCGTTAATAATTACGAAGATGTGAGTATCAGCTACCGGAATGCAAAAAAATATCTCTTCCTTCAATATACAAAGATGAGCAGCTTTATCTATCAGGATATGGATCTGCCAATTCCTTCTCTAAACGTCATTGAGCAGGACTACACCGATATTGCAGAAGAGGATTATCTGACACAGGTAACCGCGCAGCTTTATAACGCACTGCCGCCAGCCAAACATATTCCCTGCATTCTCTCAGTTTTAAGCTGGTGTACCTTACAGACCAGCACTGATCTTCAGCCTCATGCTTCTGTGATCGAATTGCTAAAATGCTTAAAACCGGAAATAGAAAATAATGCCGATATGATTTCTTATCTGCATACATTTATCCATAACGGCTACGAGGTGCTATCCCAGAAGCAGCAGCTTCAAACTGCAACTTATCCATGCGTAGACGCAGTCATTAACGCCGTACACGAATTTTCAGACAAGGATATCTCATTAAAGACGCTGGCTGCCAGGCTGAATATGCACCCTTCCTATCTTGGCAATATCTTTCATCAGCAGACAGGATTTTATTTTAACGATTACCTGAACGATGAACGTCTGAAATATGCCGCCGGACTATTGGAAAATACAGATATGAAATTGAAAGATATTGTGGATAAGGCGGGATTCTCCAGCCAGACCTACTTTAACCGCCTGTTTAAGAGAAGATACGGCACCCCTCCAAATGCTTACCGGCGGGAGCTGCGGGCGAAGAAGCTATCCTAAAGCGTGTTTGATAATACATTCCCGCAAACTGTGACGCACAGCTGTCAAAGTAATTTTAAAACAAAAAGGCTGCACAGAGATATTTGCTTTTACAAAATCTCAGATGCAGCCCTTTAATTATTGATATCCTATCAGAATGTCCCTTTTACATCGCTCCAGTTCTTTTCGGCATAAGCAATAAGCTGATTTGCCTGATCAAGAGGCATATCATTGAAAAAAAGATATAAGCCTTTGGAACCATATTTCTTAACAATTCTTTCGGTATTGCGGATCCAGTCATCAAATTCACCGGAATATACTTTTACCCATAATGCTTTATTGGCTGCCCTGGCTTTATCATAAATTACGTCCCACTCTTCCAGTGTTCCGTCAGGTCCATGATCTCCGCTGGTCCATTGCAGTGCGTTGATACCGTCCACTTCCATCAATGCATCCATATGCTTAATTGCATCCGGTCCATCCAAATGATACAATACATTATCTACGCCCTTAACTGCCTGTTTCAGAGAATCCAGCACAAAGGTACGGAAGTATTCCGGGGAGAGCAAAGCAGAGTAATCACACTGCAGCTTCTGGGTTTTTCCGCTTCCAAATATCTGGAATACCGTGTAGGCACTGCCGCCCTCATACTGTGCATATTTATAAAAAGCATCATAATACTGCTGGTACACATCGGTTACCTGCTGTACACGCCTGACCACTTCTTCATCATCATCGATCATGTCATAGATCAGTTCCTGCGCTCCGCGAAGAGAAGCAAGGACATCCACATTTTCCATAAGATCCGGTATTGCAATTGGAAAATCATCTCCGATTAATTTTTTACATTCATCAAATAGTGCAATATGTTTTTTAAACCATATATTTTCCGGGTCAAAGACCAACGGTTTACAATCTTCCCAATCCTCCACACATGGCTCAAACCATACCGTTTTATCCTGAAATACAATTTCACTTCCCAGATATCCGGCAATGGAGCCGGGACCAAAATCTGCATTCAGATTCGGGAAACTCTCTCCCAGAAACTCATGTGTCTCGCAATAATGACGGAAACGGTCCACAATTCCCTGGGCATTCATATATTTATCTTCCATATCCTTTGATTTTAACGCTTCCGGAAGTGAATATGGATAATATTCCGGTTTTATTCCTGTTACACGCATAATAGGCCTGCCTGTATTCTGGCATTTCCAGTAATCATCAAATCTTTGTTTTGTAGATTCCCAATCCTTTTTATACTGCATACCTGCTCCTCCTTCAAAACCCGGTTGCCGTACGTTCTGTCAAACTCCGGGCTTTCCTTATCTCCGCTATTTATAATCAAATCATAACATCGAAGGAGTCCAATTGCTTGCCCAATATCCAGTATTTTTTGCACTATATTTGGATTTTCCGGTAACTGCCGGGAGACACCCCCTGCACCTTTTTAAATATCCGGTTAAAATAAGATACGCTGTTAAATCCGGTCTTCATCGCTATTTCCGTTATATTCATCTCCGTGGTGGTCAGCAGCATACACGCCTGATTAATCCTAAGCTGATCAATATATTCAAATATTCTCATGTGAAGGATGTTTTTAAAACAGGAGCAAAGGTAGCTTTTATTCATCATCGCCACTTTTGCCATCTCATCCAGCTCCAGCTGTTCCATATAATGTTCATGAATGTAATCCAGCACAGGCTGCAGCCGGATAAACGGTTTGTGCCGCTTGCCAAAATCCTCCTCCGGACAGCTGTCTATATAGAACCGGTAAAGTCTGGCAAGAAACAGCTGGGTCCATGATTTTACAAACAGCTCCCACCCCGTATGCTTTCCGGAATATTCATCACAGATATGTTCCAGATCGTCTTTCAGCCAGGCATATCCGTCCTGAGCAGGCCTGATCCGGTTGGTAAAATTGGGACTCCGGTTGAAGAAAGGCTCCAGAAACTGATAGCCCTGATTTTTATCCCAGAAAAATGCCGGATCAAATACAAGAACCTTCAATTGCAGACTGCCGTCATGTACTGCCATATGGCGCTCCAGGTTATTGATGATAAACATATCGCCTTCACAAATTTCATATTCTTTTTCCTCAATCAGATAAAAACCTGTTCCGGATATCACATAATTGATTTCCAGAAAATCATGAGAATGAAAATACATCTGTTTTGAATTAGAAATAAATATCCGGTAAGGAAATTCCGGTTTGAAGACCATCGTATCTTTAATGCTGTCCATGTTACATTCTCCCTTAATCAGTCTATCAGCTTATATTTCGTAATATCCATAATAAATTCCACATGAGCCCTAATCCCGTTCCAATTAATCAGTTTCCCTTTCATTAACAGGTCCACTCCCGAATATGGTACCTTGAATTTCCTTTCACAAAACGATTCCCTTTTCATAACCGACATCTTACAGAATGGGCATGGAGCATCCAGATGCATTAACTCCTTGTAGCATTTCTTACCAATATAAGAATTCCCCTGGGTATTAGCCATCTGGCGTGCCTGTTTATTCATATAAAGCAATTCATAATTTTCTACATTGCAGATATAGATCGCATTCGTTCCTTCATCCAGCAGCCATTCCATATTTCGGAGTAATAAGGAGGAGGGAGAAGACATTAATTCTCCAAAAAAACGGTATTGGTTCTTGCCATTATTTTTGGCAAAGAGCAGCGCTTTATCAGCATTTGTATATAGCTCCATGTATTGGATTCCATCTTTTGGAACACGGCTGATGCCCATTGAACAGGACATGTAAATCTTACTGTCCTGGTAATCATATTCCTCACTGGAAATTGCAAAAAACTTTTGAACGTGCAGGGTCAGTTCTTCCACACTAGAAACTCCGGTTACAAATACTGCAAACTCATCCCCTCCCATACGCGCAACAAAACTTGACTCACCGAAGGTTTCTTTTAGGAGTTTTGTTATCCTGCATAGAATCTCATCTCCCTTGGTATGCCCCAGGAAATCATTAATCTGTTTAAAATTATCGATATCCAGCATTAAAAATGCTGACATGTCCGTTGCATGGCCGTTTAGATACCTTTCAATCTTCTGTTCAAAGCTGATCCTGTTCAGCGCTCCCGTAAGGCTGTCCCTCTCTGCCAGCTCACTTAACTGCCTTTGGGTATTCCGCTCGTCACTGATATCCATAAAGATAGCATAGTAGACCGGAACACCTTCCTTCTCCTGAATTCTAAGTGCAGACAGATGGATCCATACAAGCCCGCCGTTCTTATGTTTAATCCGATAGGTTGCGTCAACTTTTCTGTTTTGGGTAACAGCCGCAATAATTTCATTTTTTAATTCCTTGCGGTCTTCTTCAAATACGATTTCGATTGCATCAAATTCCACTATCTTCAAGTACTCTTCTCGTGAGTGGCCGCTTAAAGCACAAACGCCGTCATTGAAATACAATATTTCCAGCGGATCTGCTAATTTGTAAATTGCGATTCCTCCGGGAATATGATTGACTAAATAAGTTAAATCAAACTCATAAGTCCCCTTCTCTTCTTCCTGCATATAAATCTCCTTATATGAAATTTTAGGCTGCAATTCTATTAATTGCTATTCTATCACACTAGTTGAACTTTCACCATCAAATCCTTATCACGAATTTATAATTTTCAAACCGTGGACAGAATTTATATAGAAAGCTGATAATCACTTATTTTTTAACAACTACTTTTTTTACGCTGCTGAATTTACCATAAACTTTTTTTCCTGCTGAATCTAACTTATAGGCGCGCACTTTTACGTAGTAAGTCTTTTTCTTCTTAAGCTTTGAGACTGTCTTTTTAACCTTTGTAGTAGTTACCTGTTTTTTCCCTTTGGCAAGCCTGGAATCCGTTCCATATATAATCTGATATCCCGCAGCTCCTTTAACGCCTTTAAAGGCAATCTCCATGCGCCCTTTCTTTTTATTGCTAAGTTTTAATGATCTAACTCGTTCCACAGTAACTTTACTCCAATGAGCATAGAGCATCTGGTCCTGTTTTAAATTCACCCTGGTTTGGGATGTTATCTTCTTGCCGCGGCTTTTTGCCGTATACCATCCTGAGAATTTGTATCCAGCTCTTGCGGGTACAGGAAGGGAACCATAGTAATCTCCGTTCTTTACATCCTTTCCTGAAAACTTCTTTTTTCCTCCGTTGCTGTTAAATTGTACCTCATAGGCCTCTTCTCTCCATCTGGCATACAGATTCTGGTTTCCGGCATGTCTTAAATAAGATTTATCGCTAATCTGTGTTCCCCCGCTCCTGGAATCAAACCAGCCGGTAAATTGATATCCCTGCCTCACCGGTACCGGGAGACTGCCGTAGGTACTTCCATAAACTACGGTCTTTTCCTTTACGTTCAGGCTTCCTCCCTCCGGCTGAAAAAATATCCGGTAGCTGCCGGGTCTAAAGGCTGCATATAAGGTCTGATTAGCAGCGATTCCCACAATCGACTCTTCCGTTACTAAGCTCCCACCGCTTTTCATTGTATACCACCCTGCAAATTCATATCCAGCTCTTTTAGCCACCGGCAGTTTTCCATAGGCAGATCCCAGCCGCACCATTGTCTGACTCTGGGAAGGGGTTCCCCCATTTCCGTCAAAACGAATAATCAGCGCATTTATATTAATTCCCTTCTTTACCTGGTTATTCTCTTCCCCCCTGGTAGACAGGATACTGTCAATATTCTGGACGTTCTCCGTATAATGAACCGTTAATCCATTCCCGTCCAGCCCTGTTTTCTCAAAACAGTTTGCATAATATTCCGGATTGGCCTTGATGATTATCTCTCCCTGAAGCCGATAGCAGTATTGGAACATATTTGAAATATTAGATACTCCCTCGGGAATGTCCGGAGCTTCTGTAAGCTCTGTACATCCTGAAAACAATAAAGATATATCCTCTGCACTCTGCGGAATATCTGATGCTTTTACCAGACTGCTGCATCCCTGGAAGGCCTTCCATAAATCAGTTACGCCTTCAGGAATTGCAGGTGCCTCCTTCAGACTTGTGCACCCCTCAAATGCACCTCTCATAACCTGAAGCCCTTCCGGTATCTCCGGAGCCTGCGCCAGATTGCCGCATCCCTGGAAGGCAAATGCTATTGTATACAGATTCTTTGGCAGAACCGGAGCTTTTTGCAGACTCGTACAGCCTTGAAAAGCTCCATACAAGGACGTAACCTGATCATTAAATTCCGGTACTTCAATTAGATTTAAGCACCCGGCAAAGGCTCTTGATACTATTCTAATACTGTCCGGTAAATCCCCTGCTTTAACCATGCTGATACAATTTTCAAAGGTATCATACAACCTTTGTACTCCCTGTGGAATTACCGGCATTACTGTAAGGTTGCTGCACTCCTGAAATGTCCTGTCCATATTCTGCAGGCTTTTCGAAGATATCTGCACTGTCTGCAGGCTGCTACATGCATAAAAAGTCCGTGTAACCGACTCCAGGACATCACTGTCTATGGAAATCTGCTCTAATTCACCACAAAACCGGAAAGCCTCATCTGCCGTCCTTAAACTCTGGCTGTAGATATCAGGGACTAATTTTAGCTGATAACACTCCGCGAATGTCCCATTCATATTTGTTACATTAGCTGGAATCTGCGGACCATATTCCAGATTATTGCATCCAACAAACATATAACTGATGTCCTGTGCCGAGTCCGGCAGCTCTGGAGCCTCCGTTAAATTTTTGCAGTTCTGGAACGCACCGTACAAATTCCGGGCTCCTTGTGGTATCTCCGGCGCCTTAGCAAGCCGGGTGCACCCGCTAAAAACCTTTTCCATATCAATAACCCCTGATGGCAATTCGTCTACAGATATCAGATTCATACAGTCACGAAATGCCTCGTCTATTATACTGACCTCATCCGGCAGCCCTGAAACTGATTCCAGATTCCCACAATTATAAAAAGCTCTATACATACTGTTATTCCGAAAGCGAACACCATCTTGGAATGATACCGTCCTTATAAGATTATTTTCAAAAAACGGTCCTGTGCTAAGGTATTCATAATTGCTGATTCTCACGGTATCCTGAATTTCCACATGATAAACGCTCCCATCCTTAACAACCGCACCGGGAACCACCACATCGGCGTCAGTACCATTATATTCTGTCAGAATTACCGTTAGTGTACTTTCATCCCATTCACATAGCCAGGATGACAGATCCGTATCCTGGGATGTCACTGCCTCTGTGGGAAAATAAAAAACCAAGGTCAGTAATACTGCCGGCAATATTATTCTCAATGCCTTTTTGCATCTCTTTCTCATTTGTTTCTCCCTCCTGCCCTTACACCATTAGAGCAAACCCCTTTTCTTTATCTTACATTATATGACATTATGATGGATTTTGCCAGCAGCGTTCAGCTTCAAATAGCAGCATAAACAAAAAACACATATGGCGCAAAAGAGGATTTCAGAACAAAGAAAGCGCACAAAAAAAGGATAAACCTATCATAAAGGTTTATCCTTCTTATCTATAATGCCGGCGACCGGAATCGAACCGGTACGGGAGATTAGTCCCGCAGGATTTTAAGTCCTGTGCGTCTGCCAGTTCCGCCACGCCGGCATAAAAATAGATTGCTCAGGCAATCTATTTTCAATGGATGGAGGTGGATTTGAACCACCGAAGCAATTTGCAGCAGATTTACAGTCTGTCCCCTTTGGCCACTCGGGAATCCATCCATATACATTGATCTTTAACAGACCAATGTTCTAATTTTGTTCTGACAAGATATATTTATATCATAACTGAGAACAAAATGCAAGGCTTTTTTTCGAATTATTCAAAATAATTCCAAATGCTGACACAATGAGCACCATAATTATACCTTCAGGCACTTTTGCAGGGTATCAAACAGGACTTCCGTTTCTATAGGCTTGGACAAATGTCCATTCATTCCGCTTGCCATGGACTTTTTTGTATCCTCACTAAATGCATTGGCAGTCATGGCAATAATGGGAATTGTTCTGGCATCCTCACGTCCTGAAGTACGGATCCATTTTGTAGCTTCCAGACCATCCATAACCGGCATTCGGATATCCATAAGCACAGCATCATAATAATAAGGCGGATGGGTCATATACAGATCCACAGCCTGCTTCCCGTCTTCAACCGCTTCTATCATAAATCCCTTCATTTCCAGAATAGTTTTGGCTATTTCCTGGTTCAGCTCATTATCTTCAGCAAGAAGAATCCGTTTCCCGTCGAAATCATACTCCCGTTTTACAGCTTCTTCATTGGCAGCCTCAAACTCTTCCCCATATGGAAAAGTCAGCGTAAAATGAAATTCAGATCCTGCCCCCGGTTCACTCTCCACTTCCAGATTTCCCCCCATCATCTGTACCAGCCTGCTGGATATAGCAAGCCCCAATCCTGTTCCTCCGTATTTAGATGACGTTTTCTTTCCTTCCTGCTCAAATGCAGTAAAAATTCTGCCAAGGGCTTCCCTGTTGATCCCAATTCCGTTGTCTTTTACTGAAAAACGCAGTGTAACCTGGTTATCATCTTGAGCCATCGGATCTATCTTTACCAGAATCTCTCCCCCATTACCGGTAAATTTCAGGGCATTGCCCACAATATTGACCAGTACCTGATTCAGCCGCAATTCATCTGCAATAATTCTGCAATTACTTGTATAGCGGTTTTCCATTCTGAAATCAATGTTTTTACGAATTGCCTGGGGCATCATGAGAGACTCCAGATCATCCATTTGCCTTTTCAGATCCATGCTCTCTTCATTAAGCTCTATTTTACCGCTTTCAATTCTGGACATATCCAGTACGTCATTTACAAGATTCAGAAGATATGTATTGGCTGATTCAATTTTATTCAGGCAGTCCAGCGCTTTTTCTTTATTATCCAGAACGGTTTTTGCAATTGCAGTCATTCCCGTTATGGCGTTCATAGGTGTCCGTATTTCATGGGACATCCTGGATAAAAAGTCTGTCTTCGCCTGGCTTACCGCATCAGCACGTGCCTTCATGATGAATGAAAATATGATCTTAGCCATTTCTTTAACCAGTTTCCGAAGTTCTTTCGTCCAATCAAAATCCACTTTCCGGCTCTCAAAGCTCAAAGTTCCGGTTACTTTTCCATGGTTCCAAATAGCGGAAATCAGGCAGGAAGGAATCTTGGAAACCCTAGGATTCATTCTGTTGCACAGCCCTTCTTCATCAAATAACTGATCAATTTTTCCCACATCTTCCTGGAGTAGATAAAAATCATGGTCCATTTCAAGATCTGACTGGTTTCTCGACCACTGGTAAGTGTAACGATAACTCAGATACTCATAATCCATCTCCATTATCGTTACCCTGTCAAAATGATACGTTTTACCGATTCTGGACAACAGCAGGAAAATGGCATCATCCAGACTTTTTGCTTTCCCCAGAAGCTCCAGGGCAAATGAAGTCAGGTCCTCTTCCCGGTACTTTACCGGCCTGCCAATTTCATTGATAAAATGGGCTTCTTTATAGAGTTCTGTAAGTACTGTTCCCAGTTCGTTTGAGGTATCCAGATAACAGCATGCATGTCCTCTTTCATTCTCTTTTGCATATTTCAAAGTACTTTCCGCACACCGGTAAAGTCCGCTGTATTCATCCACAACCTCGGTTACACACATACCGATTGTAACCGAAACCTGGACTTTGCTTTGCCCGGACACCACCAGATTCTGAACCATGCCAGCAATCTTAGGCCCCAGTAACGTTGCTCTTCCTTTGGTACAGTCTTTCAAAAAAAGCATGAATTCATCACCGCCCAAACGGATCAGTATATCATCTTCCTGTGTTTCCGACTTTAGAATCACTGCTACTTCCTGCAAAATAGCATCTGCAAACACACTGCCTTCTTCCTCATTTACCTTCTGGAAATCATCCATATCAAGGAGCATTAATCCACTGATTTGATCCGGGCTTTTCTGCTCCATATACTCCCGAACAAGTCGGATACCTGCTTCCTTAGTATATAGTCCTGTCAGTCCATCTCTGAATTTTGCTTCTTCCAGCGCAAATTCCTTTTCTTTCTCAGACTGAATGTTGCGCATTTTTCCGATCATCTTTGCCAGATTTCCATCCTCATCGTAAATTGTGGTTCCGGCGATCCGTGACCACACAGTGTGGGAACTTCCCACATGAGGCGCCATTTGTATCTCTATTTCTTTTCCCGACCTTCCCAGCATAAAGTCACGTAGACATGCCGCATCTTTTTCCCCAACTAAAGAGCGCAGCTGCTTTTTTAAAAAATCCGGTACGATCTCTTCAGTATCATTTTTTCCGCTTGTCTCTGAGAGGGTTCCATAAGCCCGGTACTTATCCTCACGGACGTCATATTCAAAAATAACCGCTGGAGAACTCTCAATGGCAATTCGAAACCGCTGGTGTTCTTCTTCTAATTCCAATTCCAGTTTCTTCTTTTCCGTGATATCTACCATAACACGCTGTATGACATTTCCGCCGGAGCCAGACAGCATCAGCTCTGTGGTTCCATATACCCACAGAATCTCAGACGAGGGTCCCTGAATCCTGTATTCAAATTGAAAGCGGTCTCCGGGCTCCTTTAAATCATTAATCTTCTGAAGAATAGTCGGACGGTCTTCTTCATAAATTCTGTGATAGAATTCATCGGCACCCAGCTCATAGCATTCCTCCTCCGTCTCATAGCCCAGAATACGGAGTGCTTCATGATTCAGCGTCAAAGCAGAGAATTCCCCATCCTCCAGCTGGTAGCGCAGGATACCGCACATCATTGAATCGTATATGCTGTCCAGAAGCTCTTTCTGGGACGCCATCTTCTGATTTGCCTCTTCCATCTCCGTCACATCCAGATAAATGCTGTTAATAATGATATCCCCTTCTTCATTTCTTACCTTCTTACCGCTGTCTATGATCCATTTCAAGGAGCCGTCACGGCACGCTATCCGGTATTTAATGGCATAATCCATACCACCATCCCCAAAAGCTTCTTCACACTCCTTCAAAACCCTGGGCAGATCCTCCGGATACACGGCACCTACCGCGCTGCCCCCGGTGACTTCCATAAATTCATCTCTTGTATAGCCAAACATACTGCATAATTCATCACTCACATAGGCATAGGTAAACATATCGTCATCGAGACTGATTTTCAGACCTCCCTGTATTGCATCCAGAACGACCTGTATCTGATGGTTTTTCTGCATATACTCCTCATAAGTCTGCTTTTGTGCCTGAACAGCTTTCTGAAATTCCAGTTCCTTTTTATTCAGTTCTTCTTCAACCTCTTCCATTTTCTCTTCCAGGTAAGAGTATGCCTTACGTCCCTCTTCATTTGGAAAGAGCTCTTCAGAACCCATCTTCTGATATGGATTTGAATTATGGATATGAACACATTCAAAAGTATCATTTTTCCGACGGAATATAAAGGAGATGCGCTGGTGTTCTTCCATATCCAATCCCGTAACTTCATTTGTGGCAATCCGGAACAGACCGCTGCATAAATAAACGCCGGTCGCAAGCTCCGTCACTTCAAATTCTTCATCCCATATATGGCATGGTGGGATCTTTCCTTTAAATCTCTGAAAATATTCTGCGGTTCCCTCAACGGAATTCCGATACTGATCTTCCCCTGCACCAATCCAGGTAATGTCCGGGGCAAATACGGCAGTTACAGCATCTTCATCATTTTCAACATAATGCTTTTCCAAAATCCAATGGGCAAATTGTTTTACCTCTGTTTTTATATGATCCTTCATAGTAATCCCTCTAAACATTATGCCATCCTTTTGGATGAACATATGTTGCCGCTTTATATTATATTTTAATCCCATTATAGATAAGAAATCGACAAAATACAAGCATCAAAAATTCCCCTTTTCACCTCCTTTTAAAAATGCTATACTGAATGAAAATAAAGGCCCTTTTAAGTGGGTTTAAATCTGAGGTGACATATGGAATTTTTATTAAAACCACTGGCTTTCCTACTCATAATTTTCGGCGGATACCTATTAAAACGATTTGGATTTTTCAAAGAAACAGATTATCCTCTGATTACAAAAATTGTGTTGAATATTACACTTCCCGCTGCTGTTATTAATGGTTTCGGTGGCTTCCAGCGTGATACTTCCCTGTTTTTAATCATTGTTCTGGGCTTTATGTGCAGCTTACTGCCATTGGTCATCACTTTCTTATTGTCCAAAAATATGGCAAAAGAACGCCGTGTCTTCACCATGATCAACTCCTCCGGTTATAATATCGGCTGTTTTGCACTACCGGTAGTCCAGAGTTTTTTCGGCCCTGCCGGAACCGTTGTGACCTGCCTGTTTGACACCGGGAACTCCATGATTATGACGGGCGGATCCTATGCAATGACCTCCTCTCTGCTTCACACCAATCCCGGAGAAAAGACAAGCGTAGCTTCTATTATAAAGAAACTTGCATCATCCATTCCCTTTGATACCTATATGCTGATGCTTCTCCTGGCAATCTTCAATATCCGCATACCGGAAGGGGTAATCACGTTTGTAAGTCCCTTCGCTTCCGCCAATAGTTTCTTAGCCATGCTAATGCTTGGACTGATGTTCAAGCCGGTAAGCAATAAATTATACATAAAAGACACCATTCTTGTAGTAGTAATAAGACTTCTCTTTAGTACCTGCTTCTCCCTGTTTTTATACCGATGTACACCATTTTCACTGGAAATCCGGCAAATACTGGCAGTTGTGGCATTTGCTCCTATTGGTTCACTTGCTCCGGCATTTACGGAAAAGTGCCATGGAGACGGGTCTCTCTCAAGCTTTGCAAATTCCATATCTGTGATTGTCAGCCTGATTATTATGACAGGGCTTGTTGTTGCGATGGGCATTACAGGGTAAAGGCGACGGATAAAAACAGCATCGGATATAGGCAGTACCAGGTAAAGGCAGCATCAGGTAAAGGCAGCATCGGGTAAAGGAAGCATCGGGTAAAGGCAGCATCGGGTAGAGATGGAGCAATAAATATAAAAATTAAAATCACCGATATCAAAAATCTGGTGATTTTGGTGATTATTAGCGGGTATTTTAAATCGTTTGCTGACAGCTGAACGCCATACTATGTGGTCGATTCGTTATGTCATATGTTACATAATCGGAAGCTTTGACTATCATGAATTAACCGCCATGACCGCAGCCTTCATATCCCGCACATATTGTGCAACAGCCGGCACGGCATTCTCTCCATGCTTTGCAACCAGCTTCACAATGGCGGAACCCACAATTGCACCGTCTGATACTTTCGCCATAGCAGCTGCCTGCTCCGGTGTTGATATGCCGAATCCTACTGCACAAGGTACATCTGTTTCTTCTTTAACCATTTTTGTCATTTCGGCAATGTTGGTTTTTATCTCACTTCTGACTCCGGTAACTCCAAGAGAAGATACGCAATACACAAAGCCTCTGGCTTCTTTTGCAATCATACGGATCCGTTCATGGGAAGTGGGTGCTATCAGGGAAATTAGGTCTACATCATATTGTTCACACACTCCAGACAATTCCTCTTTTTCTTCAAAGGGCAGATCCGGTACAATGATCCCATCCATGCCGCAATCCACGCAGCGTTTCATAAATTTCTCTTTCCCATACGTATAAATAGGATTTACATAAGTAAGGAATACCATAGGAACGGTAACTTTTTGTCTGGCACGTTTAATCATATCAAATAATTTATCTGTCGTGCAACCAGCCGCAAGTGCCCGCTCATTCGCTTCCTGAATTACAATTCCTTCTGCAACCGGGTCAGAAAAGGGGATTCCGATTTCAATCAAATCTGCCCCGGCGTCCTGCATGGCGTACAACAACTGTTCCGTTACATCTAATTTAGGATCTCCTCCCGTAACAAAGGGAATAAATGCTTTTCCATTCTCAAATGCTTTTCTAATCTTACTCATAGATATTCACTCCTCTGTATCTTGCGATCGCCGCAACATCTTTATCTCCGCGTCCTGAAATGTTAATTACAATAATTTTATCCTTACCCATCGTAGGTGCCAGCTTTCTGGCATACGCTACTGCATGAGCACTTTCGATAGCCGGTATGATCCCTTCTTTTCTGGAGAGGTATTCAAACGCCTCCACTGCCTCGGTATCTGTAATCGGTACATACTGCGCCCTTCCTACTTCCGAAAGGTGTGCATGTTCCGGCCCTATACCCGGATAATCCAACCCGGCTGATATGGAATATACCGGAGCAATCTGACCATATTCATCCTGACAGAATAATGATTTCATGCCATGGAATACTCCTTCACTGCCCCTGGAAATCGTAGCTGCATGCTTTTTTGTATCCACACCCAGTCCTGCTGCCTCACAACCGATCAACTGCACTTCGGTATCCTCTATAAACTCATAAAATGCGCCCATTGCATTGCTTCCGCCGCCTACGCAGGCAATAACCGCATCCGGGAGCCTTCCCTCAGCTAATTGTATCTGTTCTTTGATTTCCTTGCTGATAATTCGCTGGAAATCACGCACGATGGTAGGAAATGGATGAGGTCCCATAACGGAACCTAAAACATAGAGCGTGTCATCACAGCGGCTCGTCCATTCTCTCATTGTTTCATTTACGGCGTCCTTAAGCGTCTGAGTTCCGCTGGTCACAGAATGTACCTTCGCTCCTAACAGCTCCATACGGAATACATTCAGCGCCTGACGGTCTGTATCTTCTTTTCCCATGAAAATCTCACATTCCATGCCCATTAAAGCCGCCGCTGTTGCCGTTGCCACACCATGCTGCCCGGCTCCTGTCTCTGCTATGACACGGGTCTTTCCCATTTTCTTAGCCAGAAGCACCTGTCCCAGTACATTATTAATCTTATGGGAACCGGTATGGTTCAGATCCTCCCGCTTTAGATAGATCTTAGCACCGCCCAGATCCTCAGTCATTTTCTCTGCATAATATAACAGCGATGGCCTTCCGGCATAATTTTTATACAGATCATCTAATTCAGCGACAAATTCGGGATCCTTACTATATTTATCATATGCAGCTTCCAGTTCATGTACTGCATTCATCAGTGTTTCCGGAATATACTGTCCGCCATATTCTCCAAATCTTCCTTTGCTCATGATTCTACCTCTTTTCTAATTACACTTATATGATTACGCTCTCTTAATTTCGCTCCTGCACTGTTCACCAGTTAGCCTCATTTCATAAGACCCCTGACGCGCAGAATAAAGTCAGCTGCTTTCTGTCTGTCTTTTACACCATCCGTTTCTACGGCACTGCTGACATCAACTGCATACGGTGCACACTTTTGACATTCCTTAATAGAAGCCGCAACATTGCCCGCTGTCAATCCTCCCGCCAAAAAAAATGGTTTTGTCAGCTGTGGTATCAGGGTGCGGTCAAATACCTGACCGCTTCCTCCGTATTGTCCCTTTGTGTAAGTATCCAGCAGCAGATAGTCACAGGGCAGCTCCTCTGCTCTCCTGATCTGCTCACTGCTCTGCACCCGCACAGCCTTAATCACAGGACAGGAAATAAGATTTTTCAGTTCCTGGATATACGCCTGGGTTTCATCTCCATGGAGCTGTACCAGATCAATGATTCCCCTTTCACATAAATGCAGAATTTTTTCCTGTTCCTCATTTACAAACACACCCACGGCTTTTATCGATGGAAGAAGCTGGTTTTTCAGCTCCTCTGCCTGCATCCCAGTGACCTGTCTGCTGCTCTTTGCAAATACAAAACCAATATAATCCGGAGACAGCTCATTAACCATACTGATATCTTCCTGCCTCTTTAATCCGCAAATCTTAATTTGTGTCATCCGCTCACCACCTAATTCCATGATTTTCAACCATTGCTTCCTATTCTGCTATTTTCAAATACATCCAATATTTACAATGCCTTATCTACCAGCTTATTTCCAATTCTTATAACGCATTCGGAACCCGGCTCAGAGAATCCAGCATCTGTTTTTTATTATTGCTTCGCATCAATGTCTCTCCAATCAGAACTGCATTTACCTTAGCATCCCGCAAAACCTGAATATCCTCCGCCGTCTTTATTCCACTCTCCGCAACAAAGATCACCTCCGGTGGTGCCAAAGCCCTGAGTTTTGTGCTATTGTGGATATCTACTGTAAAATCTTTCAGGTTTCGGTTATTTACCCCTATTATTCTGGCGCCTGCTTTTAATGCACTTTGCATCTCGGTTTCATCATGGGTTTCCACAAGTGCAGAAAGTCCCAGTTTATCACAAATTTCTATATATTCTTTCAGTGTGTCCGTATCCAGCAGTGCACAGATCAGCAATACCATGGCCGCTCCAAGCACCTTTGCTTCATAAATCTGATACGGGTCTATTGTAAAATCTTTTCGCAATACCGGAATGGAAACTTCTCCTGCTATTTCCTTCAGATACTGATCACTGCCCTGGAAATATGTTGGTTCAGTCAGGCAGGATATCACAGATGCACCCGCCTCCTCATATTCTTTTGCGATGGTAAGATAGGGAAACTCTTTTGCAATTAATCCTTTTGAGGGGGAGGCCTTCTTCACTTCGCATATGAAATGAATACCCTCCCTTTTCAGCTCCTGCTCCACCGGAAATCCCGTCTTAGCGTCCATGCCAAGAGCTCTTTTCATGATCTCCTCCAAGGAAACATTCTTTTTCGCTTCTTCCACCCGCAGCCTTGTATCTGCAGCGATTTCGTCTAATATCATATCCTTACCTCACACTTCTTTAGTCGTCTTAACAAATTCCTCCATCTTAGCATATGCCTTACCGCTGTCAATAAGGTCTGCCGCCATTTTAATTCCATCTGCCAAGGTAATATCATCAATTCCCAGATAAAGGCTCATACCGGCGTTCATTAGAATTACATCTCTCTTTGCTCCACGCTCTTTTCCTGAGAGGATATCTTCTGTAATCTTTGCATTTTCTATGGGATCCCCGCCCAACAGGTCGGAAAGCTCACATCGGTTCAGACCAAATTGTTCCGGAGCAATCCGGTAAGAAGTGATTTCTCCAAAGCGAATCTCATAAACCACAGTTTCTCCTGTAAGAGTAATTTCATCCAATCCATCATTTCCGCATACAACCACGCCTCTGGTTACTCCCAGGTTGGAAAGTACCTGCGCCAGTGGTTCCGCCAGGTTTCTGTCATATACGCCAAGAAGCTGCATTGTCGCTGCTGCCGGGTTGGAAAGCGGACCCAAAATATTGAATACGGTTCTGGCTCCTAACTCCTTACGTACCGGCGCCGCATACTTCATAGAGGAATGATATACCTGGGCAAACATGAAACACATTCCTGTTTTTTTCAGGATCTGTTCATTCTGCTCAACACTCAGGGAAACATTTGCACCCAGATTCTCTAATACATCCGCTGCACCGCATTTGCTGGAAACGCTGCGGTTTCCATGTTTCGCAACCGGAACCCCGCCGGCGGCAACCACAAATGAAGCTGTCGTGGAAATATTAAATGTACCGACTTCGTCACCACCTGTTCCAACGATATCAATTACTTCCCTTTCCGGTCTCAGTTTAATGCCCTTTTCCCGCATAACAGTAGCAAATGCTGTAATCTCCTCAATCGTCTCTCCCTGCATACGCAATGCTGTCAGGAATCCTCCCATTTGAGCCTGTGTTGCCGTTCCATCCATCATCTCTTCCATAACTGCCTTGGATTCTTCATATGTCAGGTTGTTTCCATTCATAACTTTATTGATTGCTTCTTTAATCATGTGATCTTACCTCCTGCTTTCTATGCTCTTACATCTAAATTTTACTCACTGAACGGTTCCATTTTAATGATATCTTTTCTCTCATCTTTACAAACCGTTTATTACGATAGCTTAATGAAATTCTCCAATATTACTTTTCCCTGAGGTGTCAGTATGGATTCCGGGTGAAACTGAACACCAAAAACTGCATTTTCCTTATGCTGTACCGCCATGATTTCTCCCTTTTCATCTACTGCCGTAACCAGAAGGCAGTCCGGTATGGTATCCTCTTTTGCTACCAGGGAATGATATCTTGCCACCTCTATTTTTTCAGGAAGCCCCCCGAACAGCGGGCATTTCTGATCAATCTTAATCGTACTTTTTTTCCCATGCATCAATTCTTTTGCATGGCCGATCTTAGCTCCGTACACCTCGCAAATTCCCTGATGTCCAAGGCATACGCCCAATATAGGCATTTTCCCCTGTAACTTTTCCACTACTTCCTCGCATATTCCTGCATCTTTTGGATAGCCCGGTCCCGGTGATAAAATAATATGGGAAGGATTTAAATTCCGGATCTCCTCGATGCTCATTTCATCATTTCGGATTACTCTGATATCCGGGCAGATACTGCCTGCCATCTGAACTAAGTTATAAGAAAAACTATCATAATTATCAATTAATAATATCATTACTCCAGGACCTCCTTTGCATTTATAATGGCATTCATAACTGCTGCCGCTTTATTAGCCGATTCTTCATATTCTTTCTCCGGAACACTGTCAGCCACAATTCCGCCTCCTGCTTCCACATATACTTTGCCGTCTTTCTTTACCGCCATGCGAATAGCAATGCAGGTGTCCAGATTACCGGTAAAGTCCAGATATCCAAGCGCCCCTCCGTAGATTCCTCTTTGTTCACTCTCAAGATCATTGATAATCTGGCAGGCACGGATCTTTGGTGCCCCCGACAAGGTTCCTGCTGGAAGAACTGCTTCAATGGCGTTTAATCCATCATAACCTTCCCTTATATTTCCTTCTACCTGAGAGCAGATGTGCATGATCTTAGAGTACTTGTGAATCATTTGGTACTCCGTAACTTCTACTGTGTCAAATTCCGATATTCTGCCCAGATCATTTCTGCCCAGGTCTACCAGCATATTGTGCTCGGAAAGCTCTTTTTCATCCTCCAGAAGTTCCTGCTCTAATTTCGCATCTTCTTCCCGGGTCATTCCCCTGGGCCTGGATCCCGCAACCGGGAAAGTAGTAAGCCTGCCGTTCTGCAGACGCACCAGCGTCTCCGGTGAAGTACTCATAATTTCTTCATCATCAATGTTCATATACACCATATAAGGCGAAGGGTTGGTAGTTCTTAGTACCCGGTACGGATTGATCAGATTCCCTTCATAAGGACTTGTAAACTGCCTCGCAATCACCGCCTGGAAAATATCTCCGTCTACAATGTACTCCTTCGTCTTTTCAATAATGTCACAATAGGCTTCCTTGCTCACATTACAGGTAAATTCCACTTTCTGCTGAACCTTTTGATCTTCCAGAATCGGTGCATTCCGGATAATATTGGTGATGCTTTCAATCTCCGCCATGGCATTCCCGTAATTCTCCATTACTTTGTCAGTCTTCATATTTACAACAATGCAGATCTTTTGTTTTAAATGGTCATAGGCAATGACTTTATCAAACAGCATCAGATCATAATCATTAAAATTACCTTTATTTATATTGAGGGTTGGTTCCGCATATCCAATCATGGAGTATGCAAAGTATCCAACAAACCCTCCTGCAAATGGTGGCAGCCCCTCCAGGTTCGGAGCCTTATATTCATTCATAATAGAGCGAATCACCTCAAGAGGTTTTTTCGTCCTGGTCTTTTCTGTAACACCATCCTGCTCAATAGTAACCTCATCATTTTTACAGAAAACCCTCATCACAGGATTGAATCCCAAAAAGGAATAACGCCCCCATTTTTCTCCGCCTTCTATACTCTCTAACAAATAGTAACGTTTGCTGATATTGGCAAGTTTCCTGAGTAAGGTGATTGGTGTAATAACATCTGCATATATTTCCTTACAAACCGGGATCACATCATAATCCCCTGCTAATTCTAAAATTTTGTCACAGCTTGGCTGCATCATGGTCACTTCCTCCTTTTTTGTATTCATTCTTGTGGTATTCATTCTTCTGGTTTCGATTCCCAGGCTCCTTTTAGCTATAAAAAAAGACCTTTGCCCCCTATATCCAAGGGACAAAAGCCTGTAGCTTCTGCGGTACCACCCAAGTTGCTGATCATTCAGCCACTCATTTCATGTACGATCATACATACCTCGTTGATAACGGATAAGGCTCCCGTCAGCGTCTACTCTCACCTCTTCCACTCTGTATCCATACAGAACTTCCGTTAAATCTTGTGATTTTGAGCTGCCCTCGCAAGTCCATTCAATAAAATCTTTATTACCGCCTTCACACCACCGGCAGTTCTCTGGGAATAACGAATCTTATTTACTATTCTTGTTCATCGGTTTTGGTTCAATACTTTAATTTAGTACAGTATATGCCTTTCTTTTTTATTTGTCAACTAAAACTTTTTGTTTATTTTGATTGAAGATAAATTTTTTATATTTCTATGATGAAATATTAATTGACGTTGGTGCTGGTAATTTTTTCAGCACTTGCATACATAGACAATCATCGGGACAAAAAATAGCTATCCTCTATAGCCCTAGAGGATAGCTGGTAACTATAAATTACTACAGATCCGAAGTGCAATCATTGGACTTGCATCATCTTCCTTTGATTACTTCTAAGGCAATTATAAATGGGGTACTTGATTTTTTCAAGTACCATTTTGCATTTTATTAAAATATTAAAATTTATGTGTAAGGAATATAAGTTAAGCGCAGGTAGACGATCTTCTCACTATATGATAAACTAAAAATAAAATGACAGGGACTGAGTATCATAATATTATTTTTCGTGAGGCATTACACTCTAAGATGCATTAGGATTATCATATATATAAATCAGGAATACTACTATAGCCGGGGAATAATTCCCCGGCCTTTTTAATTGGTAAAATATGTATATTTTATCAAACAGCATTCATTTTTATATGGAACAGGATTGGATTTTTTATGTTTAAGCAAGGTAGTGGCATGATAAAATGAATTCAACAAACCAAAAGGAGGAAATGAAATGAGAGGAAAGAAAATTTTTGCTTCAGTACTGGGTTTGACAATGATGGTCTCTATGTGTTCCGGGTGCGGAAACAGTGAGGGTAATACAACTTCAGACAACACTGAGAAAACAACAAGTACAGAAACAGTAAAGTCCGAAGCAGCCGTCACAGAAACTGCAGCATCAGATGCAAATAGTGAGGAAACTACAGGCACTGGGGATCTGCCTTACGAAGGAGTCACAATCACTTTTGCAAAGGACACGGATTCCTCATCGGAAGGTGTGGAAGCTGTTATTGCCCTCGCAAAAGAAAAACTGGGCTTGGATGTAGAGCTGGAACTGATTCCCGGCGGTGCTGAAGGAGACAATCTGATTCGTACCAGGCTGGCATCCGGTGATATGCCGGATCTGCAGTCCTATAACTCTGGCTCACTGTTTTACGCGTTAAACCCAGAAGAATATTTTATGGATCTGACGGGCGAATCTTTTATCGATACACTGGATGAAAACTTTGTGAAATCCACCTCGGTGAATGGAAAACCTTATGGAATTCCTTTGTTCGCATCTCAGGCAGGAGCTATCGTATACTATAAACCTATTTATGAAGAACTGAACCTGGAGATTCCAAAGACCTGGGATGAATTTCTTGAAAACTGTAACAAAATCAAAGAAGCTGGAAAGGTAGCTATGATTGGAACCTGCGCAGATTCCTGGACTGCACAGCTTATCTTTTTTGGTGATAACTATAATGCATTAAAAAAGGTACCTGATTTTCCCGAAAAATTTGATGCCGGAGAAATGAAATTCGCTACCACCCCGGCAATGGTAGAAAGCTTTAATAAATACGCGGATCTGATCGGCTATTATAACGAAGATTATCTTGCTGCTACCTATAACGACGGATGTGATATGATCGCAACCGGGCAGGGAGCGCATTGGCCGGCATTGACCCAGGTATTGGGAAATATAGCAAACCTGTATCCGGATGCTATTGATGATATTGGCGTATTTGGAATTCCCGGGGACGATCCTGATGATGTGGGGCTTACTCTCTGGATGCCTAACGGAATCTATGCCAATAAGAATGCGGAAAACCCCGATGCAGTAAAAGCATTTATGGAACTTTATGTTTCAAAAGATGGACTGGATGCTTACTGTGGAAAAGAACTTCCAAATGGACCGGTGGTAGTTAAAGACTATGTAATGCCGGATAATACATACCCCGCAGTTAAGGATGACATGATGGCTTATCTCAATGCCGGAAAGACAAGCCCTGTTCTGGATAACCTGGTAAAAGTAAAGGGTCTGGAATGCCCTACGATCTGCGTGGAATGCACCACAGGCGAACTGACTGGTGAAGAAGCCGCTGCTGCATATGATGAAGATTGTAAAAAACAGGCAATCCAGATGGGATTAGACTGGTAGGAAAAACGCTATAGTGCTAACAGACGTAAATACGCACCGCAAACCGAGGGCCTGCAAAAAACAGTAATTCATTTACAATCATGCTTTGACGTGGCCCCCGGAGAAAGCGAGAAATTATGAAAGATAAAAAAATATATACATACTGGTTTACTTTTCCCGCACTCTTTATTTTCAGTATTTTTTTCCTGATTCCCATGATCACTTCCATATTTTTCAGTATGACAGTCTGGAATCTGAAAGATTTTAAATTTGTAGGATTCCAGAATTTTATACAGTTTTTTACTGAAAGGTCTCTTCGGATCGGAATTAAAAACACCTTGGTCTATGCATTTTTGACCAGCGGAATTAAAACTGTTCTGGCTTATGGAATAGCAATCTTGCTGTCAGGAAAATTAAAGACAAAAAATTTCTTAAGGGCCGTTGTCTTTTTTCCAAATCTAATCAGTACGATAGCGGTCGGAATTACTTTTGCCGCGATGATGCATCCCACTAAAGGACTTTTTAATACTGTCCTGCAGGCGCTTCATCTACCATCCATCAATTGGCTTGGAAATGCAGATACCGCAATATTCAGTATCGTCCTCGCGGATATCTGGAAGGGAACCGGCGTTGGGGTCATCATATTCCTGGCAGGCATTCTGGCAGTGGACAGAGCTTATTATGAGGCAGCCGATATCGACGGCGCCGGTGTCTTTCAGAAAATACGGTATGTTACCACCCCGCTGGTAAGGCCTTCTCTCAACACAGTCATCATCCTGTCCCTGATTGGAGGGATGCGATCCTTTGATCTGATATGGTCTATGACGAAAGGAGGACCCGGTTGTGCCACTGATGTGGTTGCCTCTATCGTCTACAAACAATATGCTGCCGGATACTATGGCCTTTCCACCGCGGGTAATGTGATTCTATTCCTGCTAATCGTCATATTCGTCTTTCCTTTGAGAGCTTACTTGCTGAAAAAGGAGGAATACTAAATGAAAAAATTGAAGTTAAGAAGCCTGGCTGGTGAGGCTGCCGCTGTAATATCGGCAACAATCATTTTTATTGTACCTTATTTTTTAATATTCTTTAATTCTGTAAAAGACCGAAAAGAGGCTAATCTGCTGAAACTGAACTTTCCGGCAGAGTGGCATTTTGAAAACTATATTGAAGTAATAAAAGCAAATAATTATATACTGCTTACAGCATTTAAAAACAGCATTCTCATTGCGCTGCTCTCTGTAGCTGCAGTTATATTGACTGCATCTGCTGCCGCTTATGTCCTTCAGAGAAGGTCCGGTAAAGTTTCAGGTGTCATCAGCATTATTTTTCTGACTGGTCTGATGATTCCACCTGCCATAATGCCTACAATTTGGCTGCTGAAAAGTCTGCATATCTACAAAACCTTTTTTAGTATGGTAATGATTGAAAGTGCACTTCAACTCCCATTTTCCATCATGCTTTACCGCAGCTACATGTCTTCTATACCAAGAGAACTGGAGGAAGCTGCTTTAATGGATGGCTGCAATCCTATGAAAATATATACATCCATAATATTTCCTATGTTAAAGCCAGTATCTGCTACCGCCTTTATTCTGAATTTCATTACTATATATAATGATTTTGTAAATCCCCTGTATTTTTTTCCAGGTACGGAAAATGCAACCGTCCAGTTGACGATTTATAACTTTATGGGCCAGTTTTCCAATTCCTATAATCTACTGTTTGCTGATGTGGTTGTCATTACGATTCCCATGCTTCTGCTATTTGTTTTCTTCAATAAAAAGATAATAGCCGGTATGGCAGCCGGTTCTGTTAAGGGTTAGAGCGTATTCATAACACGCTCTGGTAAATCTGAAAGGAGAAATTATATGCAGCCAAGAGAAAGGGTGCTGATGGCAATGCGCAGGGAAGGTATTCCCGACCGTATGCCATTTGAGATTAGCTGGGGAGCTTTTACTCCCGCAATTATGGAAAAATATCACAACATAACGGGGGCAGCTCTTCCCCCGGAAGAATATTTTGATTTTGACGTGAGAACAGTAGGTGTTGCTCCCAGTATAAAACACAGGAATATAAGTATATATTTTGATGAAGCACTGCCAGAAGATGCAGTATTTGATGAGTTTGGTGCCGGGGGAGTCCGTGGAAGCCAGGATCACTTTCTGGAATTCCGTTATCATCCGTTGGCTAAAGCCCGGACTGTAGAAGATATAAGAGCGTATCAATGGCCTGACCTGGATGCAGATTACCGGTATGAAGGACTAAAAGAGCAGGTAAAAGTATACCACGACAGGGGCTATGCTGTTACGGGTGATATGTATTCTACTATATTTGAGACAGCGTGGATGCTGCGGGGACTGGAGCAGCTTTTGATTGACTTTTACGAAGAACCGGAACTGATACATGAACTCTGTGAACAAATTACAAGTCTGCGCATTACACAGGCTCAGAAGTATGCACAGACAGGCGTTGATATTATCCGCCTTGGGGATGATGTTGCCACACAACTGGCACCTATGATAAGTCCCTGCCTGTACAGAGAATTTTTTCAGTCACGTATGAAAAGAATTGTGGATGCCGGCAAAAATATAAATCCTACGGTACTTTACTTTTTACACAGCTGCGGAAAAGTGGAATCCATGATCCCTTATTTTCTTGAGGAAGGAATCGATATTCTGAATCCGGTACAGCCTGAATGCAATGATCTGGAAAAAATAGCGCGGCTGTACGGGGACAAAATATCCTTTTGGGGAGGAATCGGTACCCAGACCACCATGCCATTTGGCACACCCGATGACGTAGGTGAAAAAGTACGTCATGTTCAGCGTATATTAGGAAAAAACGGCGGACTGCTGATTGCACCATCCCATATATTAGAGCCGGAAGTTCCCTGGGAGAATATCACAGCCTTTATAGAAAATGCAAAAAAATCTTACTATTAATTTTATTTACAGAATGTTATGATTAATTTAGATATTTAGAAAATTTCAAAAGTCAGGAGGAAACCATGCGATTTCGAACAAAATTGGTACTGCTTTATGCCGCCTTTTTCTTTTTGGTGGTCTCCGGACTTGGAATATATTTTTATCAATACAGCACCAGACAGTATACAGAGGATAAAACTAATAACTTGGTTCTGACGGCAGAACAAGTCCAGAATCAGTTTAATGCACTGACAGAAAAAATGGAATACCGGATCCGGTTTATGCTGTCCGATCCGGAAGTGTTAAGATCCATAATAATTTTAGGTGATCCTGATGGAATGCGGGGAGAATATCTGGACAGCGCCCGAAATACCATTCAAAACAGTATGATCATTGATAGTACTATGAATAGTTTTTACAGAGTGCTTTATTTTAATGAAAATGGAGAGATTATCGCCATGAAATCCAGAATCAATGAAGCTATTAACAAAAATGTAGACTTTCATTCGATGCCATGGCTGCAAACAGTGGATCAGATGCAGGGCAAACCTGTTCTGGTAAATACCCACAGGGATATATGGGGCTATAAAAATAAGATAGAAGTATTTTCCATCATCAAAAAAGTTCTGGGAAAAAATACAGGTTATATTGAGATACAGTTTGATACAGCGAAGCTTAAGGAATTATTGAAAATTGCAAATCCCAATGGTGAAATTATTGTTCTGAGCAACGATACCGAGCTGCTATTTTCTACAACCGACATACCTGACCCGGTTAATTTGTACTCTGAAGACTATTTATATGGAGAGGCCCGCCAGGAAGCATACGGCATCCGCGTGATAGTAAGAGAAGACAGGAAATCTGTCATGGAGGAAAGTTCCTATATCCTGAAAATGTGCCTCCTTATCATGGTAACCGTCTACTTCCTGCTGCTGTCCTTTATCTGTATCATATCTAATTACCTTACAAAACCCCTGAACAAATTAAAAAAGGTGATTGAGACAACGGAGATTGAAAATATGGGTCAGTCTGCCAACCTGGAAGAGTCCGATGATGAAATCACTGCTTTGAGCGAATCCTATCAAAATTCTATGGTTCGCCTAAAAAAGGCTATGATTCGGGAGCAGCGCCTGGCAGTACTACAGATGGAAGCCCAGTTTAATTCTTTACAGGCACAGGTGAATCCTCACTTTATCTATAATGTCCTGAATGTAATCTCCGGAAAAGGAATTGAGAATGGTGATGAGAGTATCTGTATTATCTGTGGAAAATTGGCGGCTATGCTGAGATACTCTGCGGATACGGACTGTCCATACGCTGCATTATCCAACGAAATCCAATATGTAGAGCAATATCTGTTTCTGTTGAAGTGCCGCTATGATTACAAACTGAATTTTACAATAGACGTAGAGGCAGATGTACGGGATCAGAGAATCCCTAAAATTGTTCTTCAACAGATTGTTGAAAACTGCATGAACCATGGTTTCCAGAATAAAACAGAAAATATGTTAATTCAAATAAGCGGAATTCGAAAAGGAGGACGAATCAGAATCAGCGTCCTGGATAACGGACAGGGCTTCACAGACGCCTGTCTGAGAGAACTAAATGAAAAGTTCAGTCGAACAAAGGAACAATTGCTTCACTCACATGAAAATATCACGATGAAAATAGGAGGCATGGGCTTGGTTAATACATACGCCAGGCTTCTGCTCAAATATCAGGATAATCTGGAATTTTATTTTGGCAACAGTGCCACAGGTACATTGGTGTGGTTCGAGATTCCTTTTCTAAATGGGGAGGTGGATACAGCAGATGTATAGGGTGTTGATTGTAGAAGACGAACCACCGGCAATTAAACCGATCAAAACATTGATCAATAAATATTGTAAAGATTTTGAGCTCATTGGAATCGCTGAAAACGGTCTGGAGGGTATAACCATGTCCAGGGAGCTGACACCGGATCTAATTATCACAGACGTACATATGCCGCTTATGGATGGAATAGAATTTGTATCCAAAATAAAGAGGAAACTTCCTGACAGCCTTATCCTTATTATCAGCGGCTACAGCGAGTTCGAGTATGTGCAAAGGGCGATATCTTACGGGGTAAACGATTATCTCTTAAAACCTATCGTACCTTCCGAATTTGTTTATACCATGAATAAAATAGAAAAGCTGCTTGAGAAACAATTTTATGAAAGCAGAAACCGGCTGCTGAAAAAAATGGCACTGGAAAAATCAGTAGATCCTACAGAGGTAAAGCATTATTTCCCATACGATAAATATTTTCTTTCCATCATTCGGGTAAAAGGCATGCCAGGCAGATTTGAGCGCAGCGGGGAATTGGAAATCTATTCGGAAAAAGATGAAACGATCGCCGTATATGGCAGGGACTTTAATGAAGGTTTATATCTAATTCCATATGAAGTAATCGGAGATAGCGACATCAGAATGTTTAACCGGAAAATTATAAAACAATACCAAAAAATAGATGTGTATTTTACCTTTGTATATATGACGAGTCCGGTGAGAATCAGGAATATACCGGAGACTATAAAAAGACTTTATAGGCTGCTGGATAAAAAAATTATTATTGGAAAGACCCAGGTCTTAAGCGAGTTGGATGACAATGGCAAATACGGAGAGATCAATCAAAAAGAAGCCTATCTGATATTGGATAAAATCGATTATATATTTCATAATATGGAGTACTCCAAAATAAAAAATGAAATTAGAGTATTATTCAGACAATGGTATGCACAAGACAGGCCTCAGATTTATATATCCTATATGCTCAAACAAATCCTATATCTGTCTCAGAAATATAATGTAGAAAATATAGCTGGCTGGCTGCTTGAGACCGAAGACATTCTGGAAGAAATTTTAGCCGATGCCAATCAGCTGGAAGACGTCCAAAGCGGATTCATTGATCTTCTTTTACAAAGCCAACAGATTCACACCATAGAAAAAGTGGACGCGCCGGAATTTTTGGAATCCCTGAGAAATTATGTGGACTGCCATATTGGAGAGGAAATCTCACTCACCAGCGTATGCAGCACATTCGGGGTTTCCCAGCCCTATTTTAGCAAGATATTCCGAAAATACATGGGTAAGTCATTTAATCAATATATTACGGAACGGAGGATGGAAAAAGCAACAGAGATTATGTCCGGTAACCGGGAATTGCTGATCAAAGATGTTGCAGCAATGGTTGGGTACAGCAATCAGTTTTACTTCAGCCGAATTTTCCATGCTTATACCGGGATGAGTCCTACTGAATATTTTAACAGGGATACGGAATAATCGGATGATTGCGTGTGCACTACAATTCCAGTCAGTGCTGCCCGCCACATCCCAGGGTTTCCGTTATTCCAGGAAAATCAGGTTTGTGGCGCCAGACTGAACCAAAGCAGACCGTGAACAGCTGATAACTGTAATAACCCTTTACAATATTATTTAAGCTTCCTCAGCCTGCCTCCTGACAATTTCCACAGCCCGCCTCACATCTTCCAGATCCCGTACCCGGTAAACATCCCTCATAATAAATTCACACTGGCATCCCTTCGCCGCATCCAGAGTTTCTTTTATATGCTTTGCCCAGGCCTCTTCATCCAGTCTGCTTTCTACACCCAGATAGTTCGCATAGGGCTTCCTGGAGAATACCACCTCTGTTCCCTGAAGCATTTCACCCATTTTTTGCTGGTTGCTCCAGGGCGATACGGAAACTTTTTGTATATTGGGAATTTCCTTTCTAACATCCTGCCAAACGTCATGCATCGGCTCACAGCACCCATAGTAAATCAATCCCATTTCTCTACATGCTCTAGCCATATAGGGAAGACAGAACTCCCGGAACATATCGGGTGATATGGATGCTGTCTCTTCCGCTTCTGCCCAGATCCAGACATCCTTTAATGTTGGATGTTCTGTTCCCGTTAAGGGAAGACGGTCCGTAAAGCCATAACTGCTAAGACAGGTTTCCTGATTTGCGTTATTCAAAGTGAGGATTTCGTTATTCTCATAATATTTCATAACTTTAATCTGGTTTTCCGTTAAATAGTGCATCAGTTTATGCAGGGTTTCGGGGCAGTCATACATAGACATCATATAATTTTCCAGGCCCAGAAGCTTTACTGCCTGAAATGGAAGTGCAATCATAGGCGGGGCTCCTATGAGCCTCACAGGCATAATTCCATCTAATATATCCCGGGCAAACTCATAGGATTCCTGAGTCTTATCATTGTCCACCCTGACTACTGCCGGCTTCAGTCTGTAAAAGTCCTCCTCCAGATCCCCAATCGGAGAATGATACTCATAACCAACATCTCTGCCATTGGCATCCAGAGCATGACACTCCTCTATCGGAAATCCAAACTCATCAATTACCGTCTGAATGGGAATCTCAAATACATCAGGTATCACTTTGTCATCCTGTATCAGTTCATATTCCCTTATATTTTTTAACAGGCGGTATTCCATTTCCCTTGCCCTGGGATCTGTACAGTAAAGGATGTGTTCCGGCACCATATCCTGACGGAATGTCTCCGTCTCTACAACTACAGGTGGAGGGGTCTTCTTTCCCGTATTTACGTCCATCCATTTTTTCTTTTTCTGTTCCATTTCAGGCAGATTCGCATATGCTGTCTGCCTCTTTGCCAGTTCTCTCAGATACTGCTTTTCTTTAGCCATCATGAAACCGATTCCCCCTTTACTCATTACTCCATGCTTCCGGCAGCAAGTCCAGATTTGCATGAATCAAATCCTGTAAAAGCAGCTCCGGGTACAGACAATTAGCTGACAGTGGATCCAGGTACATCGCCTGTAATGCTTTTTCATAACTGCAGGTTGCCGCTGCCTCCACCATCAGAAGATATTCTCTGCCAAGCCTGTCACACTGGGCTGCAATAGCATCAGGCAGTTTTCCGATCTTCTGTGGATGCAGTCCAAACTGGTCAATATAAGTAGGCAGCTCTACAATAATATCCTGTGATACATTATCAATATATCCTCTGTTCACTACATTTACCATCTCGCTGGAAATATCTCCGGTATTTAAAGATCTTATAAAGTTTGCCGCAGTTTCACCCGATCCTTCCAGAAGTTTCTCATACCCTCTGTTATGTATTCTTACTTCATCGAAGAGCTCCCTGGCCTCCTCCCTCCATCCATCCACTACCGTAAAATCATTGTTTTTCCATTCGTAATCCTTATCTTCCAGCACCTTATCCTTCAAATAATAGGGCACGAATTCTCCTACGTGACGGTCTCCCGGTGCAGGATAGCATCCATATATGCGGTATAATTCCGCAGAAATTGGTTCCTTCTTATCCATACCACTGCTTTTTAAAGCATTGTTAAGATCAGCGTACACATTTTCCCCATCGATCCTCATGTCCGTAAACCAGGTAAAGTGATTGATCCCCGCCGCCCGGTAAGTAAACCGTTCCCGTTCAACCTGAAACACTTTTTCAGCCAGCCACTGTGCAGTATCCGGTGTGCCATGGCACAGGCCGAAATTCTTGATCCTGGTATATTTTTGTAGTGCCAGACAAACGGCACCCTCCGGATTGGAATAATTAATCATCCATGCATCCGGGCATACTGTCTCCATGGCTTTGGCAATTTCTAAAATCACCGGAATTGTTCGAAGCGTCCTGATTATGCCGCCTGGACCAATTGTATCCCCTACAGATTGCAGTACCCCATGATCCGTACAGATTCTGATATCCTGTTTCCACCGCTCATATCCTCCTGTAGCGATTGTCATAAACACATAGTCGGCATCCGGAATTGCCTGCATGTAATCCGTGTGGGAACTGATCTCAAACTCCCGTTTAGCGAACTGTATCAAATGAATAACAGCTTCCTTCGTCTCTTCTAAAACTTTCCCGTCAATATCAACCAGCGCAATATGTCCGCTGCTTATGCTTTTTTCTTTTAATATATCTCCAATCAGCCGCAGGGTAAATACGGAACTTCCTGCACCTATAAATACAAATTTACAATATCCGTTTTCTCTCATTTTTTCTCCCATCCGTGCGCTTAAACCACACATATAAATTAAGGAAGCAGACAGCTATTTTCTTTCAGCCGGCACCTCTTTATTTAATTCCCGTTAATGTAATACTCTCAACAAACTGCTTTTGGAAAATAAAATAGACAACCATGATTGGAAGCATGACCAAAACCCCTGCGCTCATGGATGAATTGTAATCGGTTAACAGGCTGGAGTTGAAAAAGTTCAGTGCCAGAGGCAGTGTCATTTTATCCTCACTGGTAAGCGCTATTAACGGCCATAAATAATCATTCCATCTTCCCATAAAGGTAAAAATACAAAGAGCAGAAATCGCCGGTTTAATCATCGGTATGATCAATCCGAAAAATATCCTCCACTCTCCCGCCCCCTCTATCCTTCCTGCCTCCATAATTTCATCCGGTACATTTTCCGCAAACTGCCGACATAGAAAGATCCCGAATCCGGAAACCATATATGGAATGATCAATGCCGCAAGTGTGTCTAAAATATGCAGCTTATTGCTGATCAGATATGTAGGTATCATCGTTACCTGAAAGGGTACCATCATAGTAGCCAAGATTCCCATGAACAGTACATTTTTCCCCCTGAAATTGAATTTACCAAATATATATCCACCCAGGCAACTGGTCAATGCCACAATCCCGGTAGCAAGAACAGAGGTAACGATACTGTTAAACAGCCATCTCATAAACGGAGCTTCTGTCAATACCTTCTTATATCCGTCCAGCACAATCTGTTTCGGAAAGAATGATGCATCGATACTCATAATTTCTGCATTTCCTTTAAGTGAAAGCAGTACACACCATAAAAACGGAAAGGCAACTACCAGGAAACCTATACCCAATATAAAGCCCTTTAAACACTTTGACAGTATCTTCATGGTATCCCCCTCCTAATATTCCCAGTCAGTCTTAACGCAGAAAAACTGTACCATTGATATGATTAAAATGATTCCCAATAACACCATTGCCATAGCAGATGCATATCCCATCTGGGAATACTGAAATGCATAATTGTAGATATTGTAGGCAATGACATTGGTCGCATTATTTGGTCCGCCTTTGGTCATAATCTGTATTTGGGCAAATGCCTGGAAGTATGTAATATACGTCATGATACTGACAAACAGCATATTTCTGGATAAAAGCGGAAGCGTAATCCGAAAAAACTTCTGTACGCAATTTGCCCCGTCTATAGAAGCAGCCTCCAGAAACATATCTGGAATACTGTCCATTCCCGCCAGAATCAGAACAATATTATAACCCAGGTCACACCACAATGTAGTAATAATAATTGCAATTAAGGCAGTACTGCTTCCGGTTAACCAATTCACCGGGGCTATTCCTGCCAATGAAAGCATTTTATTGATAATACCCGAACTGGGCTGATACATAATTGCCCATACATAGCATAACGCAACAATTGGAATTACAGCCGGAATAAAGAACCAGCCTCTGAAAAAAGATCGAATCTTTCGCCTTTTAACAGACTTGATCACAACAGCCATAAGCGTAGATATTACAATGTTTGCATTAACCGCAATCAAAACAAAAATAACTGTATTTTTTAAAGAACCTAAAAATTCCGTATCATGCATTAATTGTATATAATTTTCCACTCCCACAAAAGGTGCCTTGCCAAATCCACTGTGGTTAAACAGCGACATGATAAAGCTATAAAATATTGGTATGACTGAAAAGACAAAGAATACAATCAGAATTGGTGTGAGCCCTATTATGACAAATCTTCTTTGACGGCGGCTGATACTCTGTTTTCTCTTTATTTTTTTATTCATCATCCTGCCTCCTTAAAGGAGCTGCTGCAAAATAAATCCACATGGTGCATAAGCTTTATTTTGCAGCATTCTCCACTCTTTATTTTGTCTGGGCCAAAAGAGAATCAATATGCTGATTAATATCTGTCTCCGCCTTTTTAAGGGCTTCCTCTGTGGTATACTTGCCATCAATCTGGCTTTTAAATATATCCCTGATCGTAGTCTTTACATAATCCATATCCTGAACAGGTCCCACATTCTGTGCATACTTCAGATATTGGAACTGATCCTTAAAGCGCACATTTTCATCTGCTTCCGTATAAGCCGGATCTTCCGCTAACGCTTTTAAAGAAGGTATTGTCTTAGTTGCAAGATTAAACGCAAGTGATTTTTCCGGCTGCAGGCAATACTGTATGAATTTAAATGCATTGTCTTTATTTTTACTGTTTTCAGATACCACATATGCCCAGCCGGTTTCTACTACAAAATGAGGGATATCTCCGGTAACAGGAGGAAGGAATGTATATTCCCAGTCATCATTTTTTAACTCTTCACCAATCGCTGACGCCCAGGAGCCTTTGATTAGCTGGGCTGCTTTTTTATTAAAGAAAAATACATCTGATGTTATATCTCCTGTTATATGTTTGGTGTCTGTAACTTTATCTACTTCAATCAAATCCACCAGCTTCTGCCATGCCAGTTTACCCTCTTCCGATTGCAGGACCATATGGGTCTTTCCTTCATCCCAGAAATTCCCACCATACTGCAGAATCCAGGAGAGGAATAGCTGTGCAACATTATCACCGTTATCAAACTCCAGACCGCCATATTCCAGAACATCTCCATTGTATTTCACATGATCCTTTGCAATTTTAACAACGTCATCAAATGTCTTAGGCGCTCCTTCTATTCCAGACTCTTTTGCTTTCTCCGGTACATAGAACAAACCGCTTTCCATCTGCATTTCAATAGGCACACCATAATATGCCCCATCTTTTTCATATCCCTCTACTGCACCGGACAGGAAATCCTCTTTAAATCCTGAAGCAATATCATCCGGCACCTTAGCCAATACTCCCTGATTTATATAAGTAGGCATCCAGGCACCAAACCCCTGGATGATATCAGGCTCATTCCCGGCGGTGTATGCAGCCTTCATCTTCTGACTCATAACATCATACGGAAATACCTGAATATCTATTTTAATTCCGCTCTCTGCTTCAAATTCTTCAGCCAGCTCCTTTGTTGCCTTTACAAATGCGGGTCCATTATGCATCCAGAGTGTCACAAGCTCTCCGTTAGCCTCAGCCTCTTTTGTATCCGGCTTCCCTGTTTCTGAAGATGCCGCCGTTTTCGTTTCATCATTTTTCTGTACTTCTGAATTATCTTTACCGGAACATCCAGTTAGAACTGATGACATAGCCAGCATACAGGTTAAAATAACTGCAATTTTTTTTCTTCTCATAGTATTATCCTCCACATTTACATAAACCATAATAATGGTTTCGTTTTCTAAATCTTAAAATATCCACATCAAGTCTTCCTGAAAATGAAGCCTCGTTCACCTCTCTTCCTCATATTGATCCTGTATTTATAGAACCAATATTTCTCATGTCCTTACGTTTCCCTTATCTAACTTGTATTGTCATTATAAGACAAGTTTATTATTCTTGCAATACCTTTATGCAAATTAATCATTTTTCATCATTATTCAACAATATTTATAGTTATTTTTTATACACAATTACGTTTTATCTTTATTTTGCAAAAATCCCTTGCACATTTTTTCTAGTTGTTATATTATATTAATACCTTTAAGTTTTAACTATTTTCAGTAATACCAATATCATATTTAAGGAGGTTCCTGTATGTCAAAAAATAACGACGTTCAAAATAATTTCAAATATACACAGCTCTACGATATATTGGTTGAAAAAATCACTTCCGGCGAATGGAAACCCAATGACAAAATGCCCACCGAGCGGGAATTGTGTACACGGTATGCGCTTAGCCGCATTACCGTCCGCGATGCTCTGGATTTATTAACGAAGGACGGTTATATTTACCGCAAACAGGGCAAGGGCACATTTGTTTCTGTCCGTAGAATAGAACAGACACTGACAAAATTTTATAGCCTTCGTGAAAATATAGAAGCGAAAGGAATCACCCACAGTAATAAAGTTTTATCCTTTAAGCAAATACCGGCAGTGGGAAAAGTAATGGATAATCTGAAGATGAATTCCGGCGATATGGTGTACGAGTTAATACGCTGCCTTTATGCCCAGGACATTCCGTATGCGGTGGAAACTTCATACATACCCGTTAGCATTTATCCTGAGATGACACTTGAAAAAATAAAGGATAATGGACTTTATAAAACAATGCAGTCCTTTAATATTATACCGGAACGGGCAACTGAGAATATTACAGCTGTACCTGTATCACGAGAAGATGCCTTGCTATTAGGCATAAAAACTTCTGATACTTCTATTAAAATTGAAAGAATTACTTATTCCAGAAATTATATTATCGAGTATACTGTGGCATTTATTAAAAGCGATTTCTTCTCTTACCGCGTGGAATTGAATTAACGGATTTTTACTATATTCCATTAAAATACAATTAAGATGCAACGTAAATGCATGGTTGCATACAAAGGAGGTTCCTCATGAAATATCTATTAAGTATGGATGGGGGCGGAACTAAAACTGCCTGGATGCTGACTACTTATTCCGGATCCGTTGCTGCACGCTTTGAAACATCCGGTTGTTCCCACCCCCAGATCGGCATTTCCGGTGTATGTAATCTGGTGAAAAACGGAATCATCCAGCTTATTAAGACAGCCGGATGCCGGAAAGAACAAATTTCCAGCGCCGCTTTTGGCATTCCATGCTATGGTGAAGATTCCTCTGCAGACCGGGAGATTTCTGAGTATCTGCACGATCTTCTTCCCCGGGCTGTGTTATTGCTCTGCAATGATGTTGCATTAGGTTTTGCCGGATCCCTTAACCTGTCTTATGGTATACATATTGTAGCAGGCACCGGTGCCATTGCATACGGGGAAAATATGGAAGGAAAAAGTGCCAGATCCAATGGATGGCATACTTCATTTTCAGATGAGGGCTCCGCCTACTGGCTTGGTATTCAGACACTTTCACTATTTGCCAAGGAATGTGATTACCGCGAAGACCGTTCCTTCCTGTATGATATCATCTGTAATTCCCTGTTAATTCAGGATGAAAAAGGTTTGATCACATATTATGATGACCACTTGTCAGGTAATCGTGAAGGCATTGCAAAAATGCAAGTTTATTTGAGTCAGGCTGCCAGGGCAGGCGATGTACAGGCCCGACGCCTGTATGATACAGCCGCTTACGAACTTTTTATTTCCATAAAAGCGATCTACCGAAAACTGGGCTTTTCACCTGAAACTCCGGTTCCTGTTTCTTATTCCGGAGGAATTTTCAAAAACGAAAGCCTTATACTAGATCCCCTTATTAGATATTTAAAGCAGCTTGTGATTACCCTTACTCCCCCTTATCTTCCGCCCGTTCAAGGCGGCATCTTACTGGCTGCTAAAAATATATGTCATCATGAACTATCAGAATTAGCTCTTCACTTAAAAGAGCAAATATCAAAGGAGGAACCACATGTATACCATTCAAACTGAAATATTTACCCAGCCTTCCGCTCTTATGCAAACACAGGCTCTTTTCCAGGAAAAACACGATCAGATCTATGAGTTTATAACAAAGCCTTACCAAAACATTATTTTTATTGGATGCGGGTCGGGCTTCATGCTCAGTGAAGGTGCTGCCGCTATGTTCTCCATGTACACAGATAAAAAAGCCGTAGCGATATCCGGCGGTGAGATTATTCTGTCACCGGATAAGTACTGCAAACTTATTGCCAACTCACTTGTTATCATTGCATCCAGATCCGGCGAAACCAGTGAAGTATTATTTGCATTAGAAAAAATGCGTGAACTTACCACATTTAAAACTATGGGTATTATCGCAAAGACAGATTGTTCTTTGAAACCATATCTGGACTTCACCCTGGAGATTCCATGGGCATTTGACCATAGTATATGCCAGACAAGAACCATTTCAAATATTTACTACTCATTATCGATGTTACTGGCGATCTATCTGAAGAATAAGCAACTGGAAACATCGTTTCAAATGTTTTTTGGAAATCAATTAGAATTTTTAGAAGAACATAAAAAAAAGTGTCAGGAAATAGCCCAGAGAGAATGGAATAATGTGACTGTATTAGGGGATGGAGAAATCAGCGGAATCGCAAGTGAAGGAAGTCTGGCATTTACGGAAATATGTATACTTCCAGGAGAGTATTTTAATATTCTGGATTACAGACATGGACCAATTGTCCTGGCAGATGAAAAAAAACTGTTTCTTATTTTAGTTAATCCCAATGAAAATAACTACCAAAAGCAGATGATCAAAGATATCAAAAACCGTGGCTCCTATGTTATTACCCTTGGTCATCAAACAAGTGACTACTGGGAATCAGATTACCACGTATCTCTGAGCGCTATAGAGAATTCAATTACCTGGGGTATTCCTTTTATAAATATATGTCAAATGCTGGCATTTTATAAGGCACTTGTAAATGATCATAATCCGGATATCCCCGGAGGGCTAAATCCCTATATTTCTCTGAAATAATACCTTTTCTTCTTATTCGGATAAAAATTTGATCTGCAAATAAGTAAAAAGTGCTGAATTATGATATCAGCACTTTTTACTTATTTTTCTAATACTTTTTTACCAATGTACAATTTATTTTTATCACCATGAACGGTGTTAGCAAGAAAAAACATACCTGTTTTCCTTTTATTAATAAACAATAGCAGTACTATCCCTATGATACATATTCCCAATGCAAAGTATATATTCTGTTGGTAGGAAATAGCTTCCGCCAGATAAGCAATCTTCGCCAGGAATACCAAAAATGATGCTACAAAAAAAATTCTTGCACAAAATGAAAAATATTCATTTCGATCAACCTGTTTCACAAGCCTTAATGCACGTTTATGCGTTGAAAGAATGGACTCTGTGCAATATGAGATTCCAATTATCATTAAAACAAAACCTAATATCACCTGCATATTTCCCTCCCACTTTTTTATGACTTTTATTTCATTACTTTACTATGTCTATATTCTACATGGGATTTGTTAATTTTAGTCCTGTTTTATTTAAAGTTTATGTAAAATTTATTTGCTTATTGACTATTAATGCACAAAAAAAGCAGCTACCATTAGCTGCTCACATACATATACCTTCAAAACCACACACAGAAATTCATCAAATATCATCCGTTTTACTTGCACTGTCAACTTTGTTGACATTATCCTAAACCTTATGGATAAGCCTTC
>OATB01000189.1_pt1 | contig 61389 bp, 40 predicted proteins | sample 1494941 | NCBI WGS metagenome assembly OATB01 (sample SAMEA2579931, study PRJEB22360) | human gut metagenome | reverse complement strand
CGTGCCGCCAAAAAGTGCTCCGGGAAGGTTAGAAAATGCCAGTTCTGCGTTAAGCCTTCCAAACCAATGTCCTGGTCCGCCCCCTTCTCTTTCCGTACACTACCTCCATCTACAAAGCGTCATTACTCAGCGAAACCCAAATATAAGTCCTTTAATAGAACCCTATAAACCGTTCGCTGTATTACCAGAGCGTGTTTTAAATTATTTTTAATTTCATCGGGGGTGTAAAAGACAAAACTCATTAAAGATGATAACCATTCGGAAAAAGCCTACTGCGCGCCCCTGTCCTTGCCTCAGCGCTGCTTTTTCCGATACGGTTCCTGAATTATATTTTTTCCTCAAGATATTCTTCAAATGTAAGATCATGCTTTTTGATATATGCCGCAGCTTCCTTACCCACATATCGGTAATGCCAGGATTCATAATCTATCCCGGTAATCTCTGTCTTCTCTTTTGGATAGCGGAGAATAAAGCCGTATTTATCACAATTTTCATGCAGCCACTGGGTTTCAGGCGTGTTTTCCTGGCTGTCATCCAGTAACTGGTTGCTGAGAGCCACGATATCCACTGCCAAACCTGTCTCATGCTCGCTGTAACCTGCCGGCATTACTGTTCTGGTTGCCTGATCGTAAGCCTCTGCCTCTGTCATTCCTTTATCTGTCAGTTTTTTTATATCCTGGTCCAGAATTTCCTGTTGCCGCTCCGAACTGCGATAGGCAGACGCAATGCAGAATTCCATTCCTTCCCTGGTTCCATCCGCAAGCATGTCCTGCAGATCCTGAATGATCATTTCAGCTACAACCTTATCACTGTTATCTAATGTCTTCATTTTGACATCGTAGTCCTCGCTCAGCGGATGATCCTTGTTTACCAGCACAAGAAGTTCCGATTGTTCATGGTTTATCCGATCTGCCTTATTTTTATCCGCCTTTTTACTTCTTTTTCCCTTTTTTAACTTCGTATTTCTTTGATCCGTTTCTGATTGCTCCGCTATTTCCTGTTTTGGAATATATGTAGAAAGCAGTGTTCTGTCAATGCTCTGTAATTCCGGGCTGACCTGCATCTCATCCGTCGTCTGTGCCTCAACCGTGGATTTTGAGCCTGTTGCCATCATACCAGTCATCTTCACACTTGTCAGCTTTATATTTGTCATATCCATACTTGTACTTGTCGTCTTCTTATTTGTCATATTCATACTTGTACTTGACGTCTTCATGCTTGCCGTCTTCACACTTGTCAGCATCATACTTACTGCTGACGTCACTTTAGAAGCTTCACTGTCTGGCAGACGTTCGTTCCTTCTGCATCCCGTCACTCCAGTCAATACAGCCAGGGAAAGTACGGATACCCCTATTAAATTTTTTATCATCCCTTTTCCCATATTTTTGTTGGGTTTTTTCTTTCGTTCATTCATAATAAATTTTATCTCCGGATTCAGTTCCACCCCTTAGAGCGTGTTTAAAAATTCATTCCCGCCATCTGTACGCCCCACTTTGCGGTATATTTGCCCCGAATTCAGGTTACGTAGCCCGCTACGCGCCCTTCATCCGGGACAAATCTCCCACAAACTGTGACGTACATCTGACAGAAAGCAATTTTAAAACACGCTTTAGGCAAAACTCCTATACATAGTGTACGATTTTTATTCTTATTATAGTATACCTCATTTATTTTTATCAGACAACCTAAAAATGTAATGTTAGAAACATATCAATATCCCCGCACTCCCAATATATGCAAAAACCGAACCTCTTCATAAATATAACTATCCAGCGGCCTTAAGTATGCATCAAAGGTATGTGCAGCTACATAGATGTTCCGGTCTGTTACTTTCACTATTACAGGGCTGTGGTAGAAAAGGCCGCCGGAAGTTCCCAGTTGTAAAATATCCCCCGGCACTGCCTCATCCGCACTCACTTCTTTCGCATAAGGCCCCACCCCTTTATTTTTTGTAAGAAAATTATAGAGGTATTGTACGCCGGTCCAGGAAGCGGTACGGCTGCTGCTGCTGTAATAATACCATCCGTATACTTTCGTGGGATTCATGACCTGGCTGCCTGCATAAATGCATTGAGATGCAAAGTTTGTACAATCCCCGCCCAGCTTTTCAAAATCAAGGTAGGCAGGATTTCTCCCAAAAGCCCACTTTTTTGCATAGTCTAAAACTTTATTTCTCTGATATTCTAACTCTCTCATATTGGCACCACATATATCGCCGGCAGATCTGCGATTAAGAGCGTATTTTAAAATTACGCTCAAGAGCGTGTTTTATACAATTTATGCCTGCTGAATGAAATGGTGACAGGAAAAATCCGCATCAGAAAGCATACTAAACATATGCCTCTGAAACGGATTTCCCATTATATCTGAATATTAAATTTGATATCCTTTTGCCGGAGAGAGTTTACCATAAATTTTCTTGTTATTAACTACCCGGTAACTTCTGACTTTAAAGTAATACTTTTTATTCTTTTTCAGACCTTTCTTTGTATAAGAAACAGTTTTCCCTTTTGAAATGGTCTTTATTTTTTTGTATCCGCTGCCCTTTTTATTAGACATCCATACTTCATATCCGCTAACCTTACTCTGTTTTTTCCAGGTAATTGTTACTTTTGAAGATTTACCTGTTACTTTTGTAATTGCTGCGGTATTTGGCTTTGTTGCAGTTTTCAGGACTGATCCATCTGCATATACTTTGGTACCGTCAATTATTTTATAAGCCTGAACCTTGAATTTGTAAATGTAACCAGGTGATAATTTGGAACCGCTTTTGCCTTTCAGACGGCTAACTTTATAAGTATTTTTAGTGCCATTTACATCTGCAACCGTTACATATTTCTTCTTGCTGCTGTCATAGCGCAGGATTTTATAACCGTCTGCTTTTGCTGATTTGTTCCACTTTAGTTCGATACTGTTTGTAGTACGGCTCTTTACTTTTAAGGAAGTTACCTTTGCTGGTTTTACTGTAACAGTACACTGCGCTGACTGACCGCTTCCATCCTGTGCCGTTACTTTTATTACAGCCTTTCCAGCTGATATTGCTGTTACCTTTCCAGTATTTCCATCTACTGCTGCGATTCCGGAATCACTGGAGGTATAAACAACCTTTTTATTTGACGCATTTTCCGGATAGATACCTGTGGATAACTGGACGGTTTTTCCGATATCCAGCGTCTTAGCACTGATATTTAACGTAACTTTGCTTACAGCAACTGCCTTCTCCGTTACTTTTACGGTGAAAGATGCCGTCATTCCCTGGTAAGATACGGTAATGGTCTGGTTTCCAGCCTTTGTTTTGTCATAGCCGCTTACCGTATAGCCGGTAATCTTGCTGGTTGTGCCATCTCCATAGGCAGCACTTACTTCCAGTCCCGTTAAATCCAGGTCTTCTCCTGCTGTATAAGAGGTTTTAACCGGATTTTTTGTAATTGAAATAGCACTGATTTCTTTCTGGGTAAAACCGATGGTAACTGGGCCTTCCAGTCCGGTGTCCACCAGCGCATCATTATAGCGGTTATACTTTCTTGGTGTTACGGTAATCTGAATGTCATTTTTTCCTGTTTTCAACAAATTGGAAATATCCAGGGTATATGGAGCATAAAGCACATTTCCTGCTTCCTGGCCGTTAACGGTTACTTTTGCCGCCGTGTATACATTTCCAAGGTCCAGCACTGCTTTCTGTCCATTCAGATCCCCGTTCAGGGTGTAAGTTGCCTGATATATGCCATCAGCAGCAACCTTCTGCAGTTCACCCCCCTGGAATTCTGCACTATTCCATTTTCCCAGAACTTCTCCGGTATAAGTCACAGTTCTGGTATTTCCATTCTCCTGTCCAATATTATCAGCGGTTACTGTGAGCTTCTCTACGGTAACTTCTTCTGTTTTATCGGCTGCTGCTGCATCTAAGGTATCCGGGGTTCCTTTGCTTAACACATCCCCGTCAAATCCTGCTCCTGCAGGTTCACACAGCAATGCGATTGCCATGCTTCTCGTAGAAGATAGTGTGTCTGTACCGGCTTTCATCGTCATTGTAATGGTATGATCCCCATTTTCCTGTGCCTCATATATATTTCCGGTATTCAAATCCATCCAGTAATAGTTCTGATAATCGCCATTGATCTGAAGAGTGACTTCATTCTGGCTTTCTCCGATATTTCTAATATATACCAGTTCACCGCCATCTTCTAATGTGCGTCTGTTAAATCTCAGATTCGTATTTGTGGCATAGGACACCTTGGGAGCGGATACATTATCCAACACAGCTGCCAGCTCCTCTATGGAAGTAGCCAAAACACCGGTCTGACTCTCCAGCATAGCTGCTGCGGTATCCGTTACTTTCTGATCCTCTGCCTCATAATTGCCATCGGCATATCCCGGCTGAGCATTTGGGAGGCTGCCATAGAATATGATATTTGCTCCTGCTTCAGCCAGTTCAGAGAGTTTCATCATGGTAGCAACAGGCAGCTTTGATGTCTCCACTATAATAGCATCGTACGCCATATTACCGCCGTTTACCAGGATCTTTCCATCCGCATATTGTGTATCCCCTGCAACGATGCTGTCATCATTCACTGCATCCCAGGTATATCCGTTATAATTCATTGCTTTTACCGCATCTGTTTCTGACAAACTTCCATTAAATGGCATATACAAAGCGACATCCTTGCTGGCTTTTCCCTGCTGCATCAGGTAATTGGCACGGGATGCATAAGCATTCATCTGGCTGAAATAAGGTGACAGTGTATTGCTCTGGGTTACATTGATGCCCGTACTCGGCATCGGAGACCATCCTTCTTCTCCATACTGGTCAGATCCGGCACCATAACGGTAATTAAATCCATGATAGAAAAAGTTGTTCACACCGCTGGTCGCCATGATGTCATATCCTACTTTTACCTGCTCCAATGTGTTTTTAAAAGGCGTGCAGCCAAGTGTATACTGCTCACAGGTAACAAGATTTCTGCCATACAAATGTGCACCGGAGGCTACTCTTATTAATGAAAATTCATTTGCCTGCTCTGCTTCCGGTATATCCACATATTTTGCAGCTCCAATCGTGTCTATTGGCGGATTGTATGCTTCCTGACGGTACAAAAGCCCGTAACTGTTGGCAGATGATTCAAAAGCTGCAAGGCCTTCCTGGAATTTCTGGTTTACCAGTGTATTATAGTCGTATGTAATCCTGCTTTTCTCATCTGCATCCAGAGAATACGTCAGGAAACTGTCCTTTGTGCCAAGTCCCATGTAGAATGGCGCTGCGCTGTACTGTTTGTATACCGTTGGCAGATACTTCGTAAAATCATAGCCCAGACCGTTAGTCAGACTGTCTTTTGCCAGTGCATACAGATCTTTTGTATAGTACATGTCAGAATAAAATTCATAGCTGTCATTGAATACGGCTCTGATATTCTGATGGTTCTGAAGGATCTGGTTTAAATTAGCCTCTCCCAGCCAATCGTTAATGTATTCTGTAACTTTGGCACTGTCCATATGGTCAACCACAAACCAGTCATTGGCACAGTCGATTGCCTTTCCGCCGGATGGAAGATAGTAAAGTGCAATCACTTCATAGTTTTTTTCTGTATCGATTTTGTCCAGAATATCCTGGCTGAGCACCACTTGCCCATCCTTAATCATTTCATCTTCTCCATCGATAAAGTAACTGTTGTCCGTATTTAATTCCAGCTGATTGCTATAAGTCTTTGTAACGGTTTCTCCACTTGAATCTTTCGTCTGGAACTGGTTATAAGCTGGTGTTGGACCCAGAAAAGAAGTTCCGGGAACAAATTCCATGCCCTGATTTCCTGTCAGTTCCCCAATCAATACACCCTGAAGTTCCACCAGGCTTTCATCTAAGGTTCCTTTGGGATTATTTTCGGTATAGAACAGGCTTTGTTCCAGTTCCGGCAGGGCAATTGCATCTGTGGCTTCCTCCTGGGACAGTGCTTCATTTCCTTTATCCTTTAGCTCCTGTCCGCTGATTGTGGCTCTTCCCAGTGCCATATTCCCCATGGAATCTTCCAGAGTGACGTTCTGGCTGTTGGCATTCCACCCGGAACCCATATTCAGATCTACTACAATATCCTTTTCTTCTGCCATCGTGATTGCTTTATCCAGCAATTCATAGAACTGTGGGGTATAGATAGACTTGATCTGGTCTTCATCTCCGTTTACCGCCTCAATTTTGCCAAAGGGATTGATTTCAACATAACCAAATCCATTTGCAGCCAGATAGTCTATCTCTGTCTGAAGTTCCGTTTCATCCACGGCTCCTCCCGGCCACCACCAGCGCACTCCCGGTCTGTAATCCATCCCCGGCTGCTTAAATTCCTCACTGCTGATTGCACTTCCAGCTGCTGCCTTTGCATTTAATACTTCAAATCCAGGCACTGACCACAGTCCTGCGGCCATGGATACCGCCAGTAAAGCGGCTATTACCTTTTTGCTTTTTCTCATTTTCAGCCCTCCTGATTCTTCTTTTGTTCCCCTGAAGCGATTTGGTACTGCTCCGGTAACATTATCCACATTTTATCACTTTTCTTTTTTCATTCATTGTATATATATCTCTTTTGAATTGTATTTTTATGACTTTTTGCTATTTACTCTTCCATATTTTCCATTTTTGCTGTACAATAATACTCATATAAGGAAAATATGATTTTAAAAGTTTATGATGAATCGTCATTTCAACCACATAAAGAAAGGTTTCGTCGTAAATTATGGAAAATCCTGTTTTAAGTATCATGCAAACTATTGAAGAGAAATTAATGGAATTTAACCCTTTGGAAATTGTGTGCAGGGATATGTACCGGACGAAGCACGGGTTAGATCGTTGCTCCCAATCGGAGCGGAGACGGCGAATAGAAAAGTTCCGCGAATTCTTCCCGGATGTTTCAGGAGGGACAGATGGGGTATCTCATGTATTAACAGAAGAGATGTTTCATATGGAATCTAATATCGTGGTGATAAAACACTGCCGTTTCCTTCCTCCCCGTCTACATACCCATTCTTTCTTTGAACTGTTTTACATTGCAAAAGGAGAGTGCATCCACACCTGTCATTCCCATGACTATCGCTTGAAGGAAGGAGATTTCTGCTTCTGGGAATTTAATTCTCCACACGAAATTCGTTCCTATTCTGACGATTTTATCGGAATTAATATTTTAATACGGCAGAATTCATTTGATTCTATCTTTTTTGAATTATTATCGGAGCAGAGTATTCTATCTAATTATTTTAAGAGTATTCTCTATGGAAATACGGATCATCCGATGATTATTTTCAGAACCGGCAGGGATGAACTGATCCGTTATTACATTTACCGGATCTATGATGAATTTCGTGAGAAAGAACCGTATCATCAGAATATGCTCAGCAATTACGTGAATACCGTGCTGATTATTCTTCTGCGGGAACATATCGGAAATGTAATTACATCTCAAAAACCTTCCTGTGACCAGCGCCTGCTGGGTATTCTGGAATACATACAGAAGAATTACAATACAGTTACTTTCTCAGATGTCTGCCGCCACTTTAATTATTCCTCTTCGTATTTAAGCCGTTTAATCAAAAAATCATTCGGACTGTCCTTCTCCCAGATCGTTCAGCATAAGCGTATGGAAAAAGCGTGCTGGCTTTTAAAAGAAACGGACATGACAGTCTCTGAGATAGCAGCGGAAATCAATTGTTCGGATGCCAGCCATTTTTGCCGGATCTTTGCAAAGGAATACCACATGCCGCCTGTTAAATTCAGAGAAATGCAGACCGAACCTCTGCAGGAAACCAGCAAAGTGATATAGAAAAGGTTCATTTCTAAAAAATTATGGGGAAACGAAAACCCTGACAGCTATGCAGATTTTATTCTGCTTTTAACTGTCAGGGTTTTATTTTTGCCATTTTCAGACTATTTACAAGCGTTATATGTTCCGATTTTTGTTTCCGCCATTTTCTATCTGCTTTTTAAAAGTATTGCCAACGCTTTAAAATTATCTGCAGGCCGATAATACAAAGTATGCTCTTTCAGAGTAACTTCCACCGGTGTATCGGAATAAATATCAGCAAGTTCCCAGGATCTGTCTTCCGGCAGTTCTATCTGAATCATCTCCGGCAATTCCCCATCAAATGTATGCAAAACCAAACAGGCATCACGCTCTTCTCCGGCGCGAAGCAGCCCCTGCCACCCCTGTGGATTTCGCACGCTGTTCATATCCGGACCAAACCTGTAGGATTTACCTTTCTTAATAATACCAGATATTTTTTTATAGAATGCTATACCGGCATCGATCAATTCCCATTGTGGTCCATCCAATTCCGTAACATCACCGGAAATGCACATCCTGCCCAGAAACGTATTGGCTATAGAATAAGCGATTCTCTTTAAAGAATCTTCCTTGCGTATTACAGCCCAGATCTGGCTCTGCCTCGGCAGAATGCAGCGATGGAGATTGGCTGCTATGATAGGAATCTCCACACATTCATGGGCATCTGAAAATGATGCCATGCTGGTCGCCTGCATGAAGCCCGGCTCCAGGCGGTGTCCTCCGGAAGCACAGTTTTCCAAAACGATGCCCGGAACTTCTGCTTTTATTTTCTCCAGAAACTTCATGGTTGCATCTATTTTCTGACGCAATGCTTCCCCCAGAGATTCTGCTCCGTCACAACCGATTCCAATGGTATCGTTGTAATCAATTTTCATATATGTAAAACCGTATTTATTCAAAGTGCCGATTACCCGGTCTGTGAGATAAGCCTCTACCCAGGGGTCCTGCATATCCCAAAACCTTCTCATATCTGTAGTCAGTACTTTTCCATCCCGTTTCAGCAAATGTTCCGTCATTTGGTATGCCTTGGATGCACGGCCCGTATTTTCAATTTCAAACCAGATTCCAGGCTGTAAACCTGCTTCTTTGATTGCATTTACAGTCTTAGCCAGCCCCTCCGGGAACAGGTCTGCCGATACTTCATAGTCTCCCATACTGATATCCCAGGGCACTCCTTCTTCTTTATACCAGCCGCAGTCAATTACGAAATAGGTGAATCCTTTTCCCTTCACTGCCTCCAATATGCTGCTGATATTCTTATGGGACGGACATCCCCAGGTGGTACAATATTCATTAAATACAATGGGCAGATCCTGTTCTGCCTCAGGTGCCTGATTTGCGCCTTCCTCTCCTGACTTTGTAAGCCGGTAAGAGATGTCATCAATATCCCTGCATTTCCCAACACTTAAAACTGCCTGAGGCGTTTGAAAGCAGGCACCTGCTTCTATAATTTTCATCCAATGCCCAAATTCCCGGTCAGCCAGACCACCGCTCATTGCAATTCCTTCATCTTTTCTGTAAATTTCCATCTGCCAGGACGCCCCATGTGCAATCTGTGCTCCCCAGAAAATATGGTTTTTCCTGTCTTCCAGAACCAGGTAAGGGAAAAACTTATTCACTGGCATGGATCCCGCCTGCCCAAACCGTTCGCATCGTACCGCATGATCTGCCCATGCCGGTTCTAACTCCAGGCGTTCAATGGGCAGGGATTCCAGGCGGCCTTCCTGACTCCATCTGCTGCGCAGTCTGTGAACTACAATCTGATCGTGGCAGTCACCATCTATATATGGAGAAATTCCTCCCAGAGAAAAACTTTCGAACATCTCAAGCTCTGCCGGTTCACCGCTGTTATTTTCAAATTCACAAAAGCTTCGGCAGAAGAGGTCGCCTTTTGTCCATGTGAGAAAATGGCGGACAACATACCCCCGGTCATCCTTTAAACTGGTAACGACTGTTTGCTTTTTTTCCTCCTGTAAATATTCCTGTTTCCAAAATTTTAACTGCTGCACCGTCTGGGAATTACGCAGGGTACTGCCCTGTGAATATGCGCCTCCATAGGTATCTCCGGCAACCTTTATCTGAACCAGGGAATCCGGTTCCTGTTTTTTTTCAATATCGGCAGGTGCCGGTTCTGACGCTGGAAGCAGTATGAGTCCGACCTTTTCTTTTTTCTGGTCTGTTACATATCTTGCCGTCATATCGCCAAATAAATATTCTTCTAAAATCTGAATCATGTTTTCACCTCTTTATATAGCTGGTAGTCCGGCTATACTGCCACAATAAATGATTTGAAAGATTTATCCAGTGGCATCCTTCCTTTTTATTTTCTTTCAATTTTTATCCAATGAATAGCGCAAGATGGCTTGTTCTATTCCAAAATCAGCAGTGTGAAAGCGATTTTCTTTCACACTTAACCCAATGACTAGCACAGTCTGGGTTGTGCTCCTCTGCTATACTGCACAAAATCAGCCCTTTACAGCTCCGACAGTCATTCCTTTTATAAAATACTTCTGCAGGCAGATAAACAATATCGCTATGGGCAGAACCGATATGACAATCGCCGCCATAGCCGTGGTATAATCACTGGACTGTGCAGAAAACAGGGACTGGATTGCAACTGTCAGCGTTTTTAACTGTTTCTTGCTCACATAGAGGCTTGCCAGCAGATAATCATTCCAGATCTGGAATGACTGCATGATTACCAGTGTAGCCATAGCAGGTTTCAGCAGCGGCAGAACAATTTTATAATAAGTTTTAAATACGGAGCAGCCGTCAATACGCGCGGATTCTTCCAGCTCTACGGGAACAGTGGACATGAAGCTGTTCATCAGAAAAACTCCAAAGGAAACCCCTGTGGCAATATACATAAAGATAATTCCAATTCTGGTATTAGTCAAATGCATATTGAACCCAATAATGTAGATTGGTAAAAACAATGCCTGATATGGAATCAGGATTCCGATTATAAAATAAATGTAACAGAATTTGAAGAATTTATGATTGCATCTGGCGATTGCCCAGGCTGTTGTCCCGCACAGCAGTGCCAGGATCAGAACACTGATTGCCGTATATAAAAATGTATTTCCAAAAGTAGTTACCAGGTTCAGCTTTTTAAATGCCTGTACATAATTATCCAGGCTGAAATTTTCGGGAAGTGCAATCGGGCTGCTCAGATAAAGTTCTTTCTTTGTCTTAAAGGAGTAATTTAAAATCATGAAGATTGGAGCCATAAAAGCAACTGCACACAGGCTCATTATGATTTGAATGATTAAGGTGCTTTTTGTATATGGCTGGGAAGGCGTATCTTCTTTTATCTTTTTTCTTCCAAACATTATGCCTGCACCTCCTTCTTCTTTAATCCTTTTACCTGTATCAGTGCTACCAGGAACAGTACCAGCACCAGAGTTACGGACATCGCAGAACCATAACCATACTGCCTCCCGTTAATTGCCGTTGTATAAGTCTGATAAATAATGGATGTGGATGCCCTTCCAGGCCCTCCCTTTGTGGAGGAAACCAGCAGATCATATACTTTTAAAGAGCCTGTGGTGATCCCTACCACACAAATCGTGATTGCAGGTGCTAGCATGGGAATGGTAACGTTAAAAAATCTTTTTACGGCTCCGGCCCCATCCACTTTGGCTGCTTCATAAAGTTCTGACGGAATTGACTGCAGTCCAGCCAGATAAATCAGCATCCAGTAACCGATCCACTGCCAGTTATTCGCTATCAATAATCCTGACAATACTGTTTTCCCGTCTCCAAACAACATAAAGTTGATATTGGTTCCAAGTGCATCATTGATTGCCGGCAGTACATTGGAATACATTTTCAGCCATACAAAACCTACGATGACCGCACTGATCAGGCAAGGCACAAAGAATGCGGTACGGTAAATTTTCTGACCTTTAATTCCACTATCCAGAGCTACTGCAAATAAAAGTGCAACAATATTCTGGATAACGGTATTGCCAATAGTAAATAATATTGTGAACCACCATGCCGACCTGAAATCGGAATCCTGAAACAGGTCTATATAATTTTTTAATCCTACAAATGGCTTCACCGCAGACATACCGTCCCAGCTGGTGAGCGAATACCGAAATGCCATTAACATTGGTATAATTAATCCGATCGTAAAAATAATAAAACCCGGCAGAACCAGTATCAGGTATTGGCGGAACAGTTTTTTATCCATGCTTTTTTTCTTATATTTAGTCATTATTTCCGCTTCCTTTCATTGAAAAGTGTAAAAGACAGCGGGGGAAAATTCCTTTTCCCCCGAAGCCTGCTATAAAGTGTGCTCCATCCGGACAGTGCTGTCACTATTGTTAATGTCCGGAAGGAATTAGTTTGCTGAGCTGGCATCTACCCTTGCATCAGACGCTTTCAGGCAGTCTTCAAAAGTCTCATCTCCCTGAAGCCATGCTGCGATATCTTTTGCATTCTCTTCCTGGAATCCGCCCCATACCAGCTGGTTATTTCCAAGAGTTACGTCTACGATCATACCATCAGCTGCATATTGATCAATATCTTCCTGGCTGGGATTTGTAAAGGTTGGTGATACGTCTTTTAACATGGATGCTGTCTTGGTATAGTCATAGATTTCTACTGCAAGCTCCTGGTCAGATGTAAGCACATCCAGTACACAGTTGATCGCATTTTGATTTTCGCTCTTTGCACTTGTCATAACTGTGATATTTGGTTCGAATATTAATTTGGAATCACCGGTCTGGTTCGGGAACGGGAATATGCCAAAGTCAAAGTTCTCATCAATGTCCAGGAAATTCTGAATGGACCAGGATCCGGAAACCTTCATTGCCGCTTCGCCTAATACCATTTTTGCGTCACAATCTGTCTGTTCCATGGAGAACGTATTTTCAAATGTATTATCAAAGATTAATTTGTTGTTCTGATAAGCTGCCTGCATTTCTGTGCTGTCGCTGAAGGATACCTCTCCTGCCCTGAATTTATTTCCCCATTCAGGATCTTTGTTAAATACATCATTCATGGCAAACTGCATGGTTACATTTCCGATAGACCAGGTATCCACCATATGGCTTGCAAATGGGGTAATGTTTTTCGCTTTACAGTCGTCAATTATTTTCTGCAGGTCGTCCATGGTCTTAGGAACTTCCCATCCGTTGTCTTTGAACATAGTCTTGTTATAATAAACGCCCTGGTAAAGTGCATTGTAAACCATACCATAAGTCTTGCCATCAATCGTTACATTTTCTCTGGCTGCATCCAGCCCTCTGTCCAGGTATGTACTGTCGATTTCTCCCAACACGCCCTGGGGTGCATAAGTGGCTACATCCTGAGCCTTTCCGATCATGATATCCGGCAGCCCTGACTGCATGTACTGCTGCATTTTAGGCTGAAAATCATTTCCCCAGTCTACACATTCCCATTCCAGTTTAACATTGGGATATTTTTCGGCTAACGCTTCATCAATCATATCTTCAATACCGGCATCTGTCGTAGACTGTCCTGCCAATACGGAAAGGGTTACTTCTTCCTCCGGATTAACAGCTGCTGCGCTGCCCTCTGCTTTTGCCTGGGTTTCTGCTGCATCTGTCTGTGCTTCTGTCTTCGCTTCCGTCACGGCATCTGTCTTTGCTTCTGTTTTCGCTTCCGTTTTTGCTTCTGTCTGCCCCTCTGTCTTCGCTTCGCTTTTAGCCTCTGTTTCCTTTGTTCCTCCACCGCAGCCTGCCAGCATGGAAGCTGTCATAGATGTAATTAACATAAAACTGATCACTGTTTTCTTCTTCATTTTTTATTCCTCCTTCGGACTTGTCTTTGTTATGTCTAAATTATAGCGTTTTCAATTAGGCAGCAGGTAGGACAAAACGGAAAAAATAAGTTGTACAATTTTGAAAATTCTAAATCTTTTTGTTTTATGTGTTACAAAAAACCGGGAGCCAGTTCATGTATCACCATGAACCGGCTCCCGGTTATGCACATCTTATTTCAATTTGATACTCTTAACAGCCGACCAGCTGCCATTGACATTTTTCCCTTTTACGGTACGGTATCCCCGTACTTTTACATAATAGGTTTTGCCTTTTTTAAGATTCTTTATGGTATATCCGGTACTGCTTTTTTTCACCTTAACCGTTTGATATCCGGAGCTTTTTTTGGTGGAATAAGCAATCTGGTAACCGGAGGCACCACTCACCTTTTTCCAGGACAGGCGCAGGCTGGTGGATGATGATTTTTTCAGAGTTACAACAGGTGCCGCTACTTTTGTCTTTACACTTACTATGTTGGAATAATCGGAGTACTTTGTCTGACCCTCCGCTTTTTTGTATGCTTTTACTTTATAGTAATAGGTGCGGTTAAACACACGTTTGGTGTCTTTATATGTTATGACAGAGCCTTTCGTGATGGTTTTTACCTTGTTGTATTTTCCTTTTTTCGTTGTGGAGCGGTAAATGACATAGCCATCCGCATCACTGACTTTATTCCATTTTACCTGAATACTATTATAACCAGCCGATGACGCTTTTACCTTTGGTGACTGAACTGCTTTATCCGGTGAAGGTTCCGGCTGCGTAGTTTTCTCCTGAATATACAGCTCTACATTTGCAGTATATCCCTGATAGCCTATGGTAAGGGTTATTTTACCGCCTTTACCTGAATCAAATCCCGCTATCGTATAATCGGATACCGTTTTGGTAGTCCCGTCACTGTAAAGCGCAGTCACCCACAGAGAGGATTTATCAAATGCTTCCCCAGTCATATAGACTGCCTTATTTACCCATGCCGTAATATTCCTTAATACAGGATCAGGTACCGGTGCTACCGATACTTCTACCGTAAATGCTGCGGATTTACCCATATAAGAAACTGTGATTTCTTTCGTTCCCGCGGTATCAAAATCATACCCGCTTAAGGTATACGAATCATCTGCCAGCACTTTTTTATTTCCTTTTGTATCCTCAGCTGTAACCACAAGTCCGAACGGATCAAAACCGTCTCCTACATAATAAGACATCCGATCCGGCGTCTTCGTAATTTCAATACGGGCGATTGCGTTCAGCTTATCTGCTGCATTTTCCAGACGGCTTTGAACTGCTTCCACACTTTCCTGGCGTACCTGGTCTTTATTCAGAATAAAGGCTGCATTTTCCATAGAGATCAGGAACTCGTTCCAGTCCTCATCAGATGTAATTCCTTGTCCGGTCTCCTCTTCATAATGCTCATATTTCTTAAATAGACTATCCAATTCATCTTTATGGACTGCTTTTTCCAGTTTTTCTACTGCTAATTCCAGATCGTAGAGTGCATTATTAACATCAGCCATGGTAATGTTATCGGAACCAATGATCCCTTCGGCATATTCATAAGCACTGGCAAACGCTGTCCAGGTATCCTGATCATAGTCTGCTTCCTTCAGATCATAATATTTGTCAACTGCTGCCTGTAATTCGTTGGTATCCGCCTGGTTCATGATATTGATGTAGCTGATCACAGGTCCCCAAACGGCATTTGCTGCACAGGAAGTCTGTATTACCAGCTGTCCGTTTTCATCTGGTGTGGCCTTTGCTTTTATTACATATGGATTGTTGGAATCATTAGAAGCCTTAAAACCGTCTTCAATTACTTCGTTATTGAATGTCAGCTTCATCGTTCTGGGGTTCCACTCACTTGTCCAGTTTGCCGGTACATAATATCCCAGTTCCACATCGTATGATGTTCCTGCATCTAAATCAAACTGATATACTACCCCGATATCATCTACTTTCTGATCCCTGGCATAGCGGAAAGATTTTGATTTGGGTGATGCATCTGTAGCCCCATCATTTTCACATGGCCATGTCTTCACACCGGTTAAGAGATTCGGATACCGGTCATTATACACATAAGTATCTACCACGCCCCATTTGTATCCGGTTGCCGGATCTTCCCCATAGAACTGGTCTGTTACCGTATTTCTGGAACCAAAGCTGTCTCCCGAACTTACCGTAGAGGGGTCAACATCTCCGGCATTTACTGCGTATACATACTCCATCTGTTTCTTCTGGGTTTTATATTCTTTAACTTCATAATAAGCTTGCACATCCATGTCTTTCTGTACATCGGTGATGCGGACAATTCCTCCGTCTGCCGTCAGCTGATCCATGATACTTTCTCCACCGGCAAAAGCTTCCGTTAGAGAACACCCCTGATTAGCTTTAAAGGTCAGTATTACGTCCTCTCCTTTTTGTACATTAGTTCTGTCTGCGTTTACCTGGCCTCCGTCTGTAGACTTTGTGGTGACTTTACAGGTAGTATTTTCTTCCACAGCAGTTTCATCTGTGGTTTTATATATTTCAAACTTATCAAAATTAGGGGTGTAATTTGTCAATACGCCATAATCAATGTTCTCCGGACGGTGTTCCCATTTTCCTTCTTTCAGCACTCCATTGGTAACGACCTTGGAATTGTCATTGAAAATACGAATTGTATTATCTCCGGCTTTCAGGCTTACATCTACTACCTGTGCGCGGAATGTTTCATCGCTGTAAGTATTTCTGAATACATATTTTACTGCTTCGCCGCCGTTTACAGAGAAGGATGCATAGCGTTCCGTCATCTGTGCATTATAGTCATGCTTTCCAAAAAGCTCACCGCTGGATTGATAAACAGCCATTTTATAAGCGCCGTCTTCGGGCACATTTACGTGAAGTACCAGACTGTTCTGATCTGCAGCTTCTCCCAGGTCTTTCACACGTCCCAAACCAAGGATGGTAAAGTCTGGATCATCTTCCGGAATTAATTCTACGCTGTTTGCAGCCTTAATACCGCTTACATAACCGCCTTCTGATGCATATGCCTGTACATTCCGGCTGTTTCCAACTGCTGCTTCTCCTGTCAGTTCTCCCGATTCTGCCTCTACCACGGATACTGGCTGGCTGTCTCCGGCAAGTCTTACATTTACATAATCCAGATTTACGCTGCCGTCAGCATCAATATCCAGGATGTTAATTCCTTTTTGCAGGAATACGGTCTGATATGCTTTCATCCAGTTATCACCGGTTGCCACAAGTGCAATGGATGCCCGCAGATTGTCCAGGTTCACCGCATCATTATCAATATAAATATTGGCTGTCCCATCCTGTTCTGCCGAATAATTCAGGGCAATTGTATACATTCCGTTTTCCGGTACGACTACGTTAAAGCGGACACCACCGCCCTCTGTAACTTTGCGGTCTCCAAGTCCGGTTATATAGCCTCTTGCGCCTTCCTTTACGGTTGTAAGGGTTGTCTGCTCACCCTTCAGCTCATTAAATTCTCCCAGTTCCGCTTCATATGTCGTATTATACTGGGTATCTTCTTCCTCTGTTCCTTTGTAAGTCAGGTAAACACAGTCCGGAGTCGCCTTACCCTGACTGTCGGAACCTGCAATTTTCAGTGTATGGTTACCGGCTGTCAGTTTCAGATACGTGCTGTACATACCTCCCATTGACCAATGCAGGGTATTGGGAAGTTCCATTTGTATCGTTTCATTGCCATCAACGGTCAGAGTCTGAATCGCCGTATATGGCGTGTTCTTGTCCGGATCTCCGGTATTCACACCGGTTGCCGCAGAATAAACCATATCATATTTATAGTAACCGTCTTTTGGAACAGATACATTTAAAGTTACACTGTCATTTGCGGTGTCTACGTAATCCACTTTTTTTCTGTTGGAGCACGCATAGAACTGATCCGCACTTCCAATTTTGGCATTTCCGCCCAGAATACCATCTTCTGCCTCATACAGTGCTTTCCAGGTGCTGCTAAGAAGCCCGGCTGCCTCATCATCACTTGCCTGAGTCACCGTTACACGGTATCCGCTCATAGAATTCATGTCGCTCATGGGAATTGTTACGGTTCCGTTCTCTACAGTCACAGAGCCTTCTTTTACCGTACGCGGCTCATCTGCAACACCATGGAAACCGGTGTAATCCGTAGCTTCTACCTTTACATGGACTTTTGACGCCTCACCAAAAGTCTGTGTACTGTCTAAGTTGTCCAGCACAATATTTGCATTTCCGCTTTTTCCGCCAAAAATAACATTTGCGCTTTTTTTGTTCTCATCAATGGATGCCGCACCATAAAAATCAGATTTTTCTGCGTTGGATGTCTGGACGTTCAAATAACTGCCGGACATATCCCCATACCATTTAAACAGCCACCATGCTCCGCTGCCCTCGTTGTTATCTGCGGCAAGGCCATTTAAGTTATTGGAAAAGTGCCAGAACGGAAGGCATCCGGCAACATCGTAATCCTCGAACAAGCCTATCCAGCGAACCAGATTGCCGGGTGAGGCGCATTCATAACGGTCTGCATACTCATTAATTACAATTTCCCTTGGGGTAATATCCACCCCGTATTTCGCCTGGTTTTCCTCGGTAAGGTACTTCGCCTCAAGACTGCGGTAATGATTGTATTCATTGCCAAAGTTGTTAAACTGCCAGGTGGATAAGTCGTGCCAGGAGATAATCTGCGGCATACAGCTATGTTCTACGCAAAACTTAATGTATTGCTCCATAACAGAATTATTGTAGCCAGCCAGGTTAAGCCCTGCTGTCTTTGGTTCTGTCTCTATGCCGTTTTCCCGGTATACTTCTCTGAGGGCGTTAACCATGTCATTCCAGAACCAGAACATGCTATTCCAGCCTGTTACCTTATTTCCTTTGTCATCATGATATTCGCCTACCCAATTTTCACTGGGTTCATTGTATAATACATAGACTGCTTCATCCTGGATACCCTGATCGATACAAGCCTGAGCCTGCATTTTCAGAATTTCCAGATAGTACTCTGTACCGGTAAACTCATAGAACCAAAGGGCATAATAATCCGGTACATAGATCTGAATATGCTTGCCGCCTGAATCCAGAAATGTCTTCGCCGTATCCAGAACATCACCATTGGGATGCTGCATGCCATTTGGCGCTTTCTGCACAGCCGTGTTGGGTTTTAACGGTGTAATCATATTGGATGTTGGAACCTGGTCATCTCCCTGTCCGTAAAGCCATCCGGTAGCCCCATGCTTCAGTGCCCGCCCTTGCGAGGACATATCCACCGTTAGAACAGGACTGTTTTCATTACCTGCAGCCTGCGCCGTCAAAGACGCCGCCGGAACTCCTGATGTCACAACCATAGCTGCTGCCAAAACTGCCGACAATAGTTTCTTAACTGCTTTCTTCTTCATTTTCTTCCTCCTTGCAATTTGATAGTTTTATTTTAACAGCATTGCAAAATGTTTTTGTAGGACAAAATTGAAAAACGGACTTGTACTTTCTTGTGAATATTTGGAAAATTCGGTGGAACACTAAGGTGTGTTGACTCACTCAAAGAACAGTCGTATATAAAACAGGAGGTGAACCCATGACAGATAATGAATTACTACAGGCAATCACAAGCATTATACAGCCAATGAAAGATAATATTGAAAATATAAAGGAACAACTGGCATCTATGGAAAAAACCGATGATGAATTACAGGAGAATCTGAGCAGAGTGGAAAAAAATATCTTAGAATCGCAGCAAAAAATAAATGAATTTGCCCGGCAGAATTAGAATCTGTTTGGATTTCCCCCAGTTTCATTTGCTCCTGCCCGTAAGCATGAGAGCATTTGATATCTGCCTTCTGATACGATTCAAAGTTTATTAATTGATATTATTTGTATGTATGTATATAATTGGAGATGAAGAGAATAAGAAGGCGGTTAACGCATTTGCAGATTACCCGCTGATGCTTAAAATCCGTTTAATGAGTGATTAAAATGCTTGCCTTCTAAAAACCCTGATGCTCCAATAAATGATGAACAAAATAAGAGTAATGGGCGCTTAAATAATGCTGACTGAAACAGGCGGGATTAATGGCGGCGCAAATGATAATGCCATATTCTTTTGCTGTCCAGCGGTAATACAAAACCGTTTTTTGTGGGAGCCGGATTGCATGGCATAAAGAAATAAATAGCTTAACGACGGTTTTGAAATAACGATCAAAGCCGCCGTTTTTATTTTTTAAGCAAGAACTTATGTAAAGAGCTCATGTTAACCCACCCGGAAAAAAAGCAAGAATGATTAAAAATAAGCCATACATTTTTGTTATAATCTTAAATTATTGCAGTTGAAAGGAGGAAAACGAATGCAGAATAAGAGCATTGAAAAAATTATATCCGCTATCGACTATATCGAATCACACCTGACAGAGAAAACCGATTTAGATGTGGTTGCTAGCGCCGTCCACTATTCAAAGTACTATTTACACCGCACATTCACTACCAGTGTCGGTCTTACTATTCATGAATACATCCAGCGGAGAAAATTAACAGAAGCAGCCAAATTATTGGTATTTTCTGATAAATCGATATTGGAAATTGCCCTGATTGCCGGATATGAGAGCCAGCAGGCATTTACAAATATTTTCACTGCGATGTATAAGCAGCCTCCTAATAAATACAGGGAAAATGAAAAATTTTACCCACTGCAATTAAAATTTGAGTTTAAAGGGAGGTATCATATGCTTCACAGTGATAAAAAACCTGCATGGGAAGTTACTTTTGCATCAAAAGAAGATATTCCATGCTGGATGGATTTAGTCCGGCTTGTTATTGATGGTTTTCCTCATTTGTATGAAGAAGAATATATTCAGGTACTTAAACAGCGAATAGACACAAAGCAGGCATTGATCTTAAAAGATGGCGGAATTGCAACGGGAATTATGCTTTTTTCTTATCAGAACGGAAGTATTGATTTCATGGGAACCCACCCGCTCTATCGTAAAAAGGGCGTTCCCAAGGCTTTTCTGGATAAAGTAATGAGTGAACTGCTAAAAGGGAAAGACATCAGCATTACCACCTACAGAGAAGGTGACAGGGCGGACACCGGACATCGCAGGGAAATCCTGGATCTGGGTTTTGCAGAGGCGGAGCTGTTGGTAGAATACGGCTATCCCACTCAACGATTTGTATTGCCGGGGGAGGGGAAAAATGTCAAACGATCTGAATAATCAAATTCCTTTTCCGGATGAAATCACCCACCTGGCTGAAATGAACGAAAAACTGGAAGCCGCTCTGATGGAAGCGGAATCGAAAGTAGACCGGCTGGATAAAGACTATATGGAAGCCAAACGCTACATGGCAGATTACCGTGGTGAAATTGACCCCCACGAAATGTTTCAGAATGAACTTGCTTTAAAGCAAATAGACCACATTGGAGCATTTGCGGTAGGAGTACGGGATAAAATATACAAACTGAAAGATTCCCCATATTTTGCCCGCATTGATTTTTGTCCGGAAGATGAAGACCATGCAATGGTACATTATATTGGCCGCTTCACATTCAGCCACGAGAATAAACTCCTTGTCTTCGACTGGCGTGCACCCATAGCCGGCATGTTTTATGACTATGAGACAGGTCCTGCTGGATTTAATGCCCCCTCCGGAAGGGTAAACGGCAATTTAACCCGCAAACGCCAGTTTAAAATCAAAAATGGGAAGCTGGAGTATGCCCTTGAAAGCTCCGTTAATATTCAGGATAATGTCTTACAACGGGAACTTAGCCACACCTCAGATGAAAAGATGAAATCTATTATTTCCACTATTCAAAAAGATCAAAACCGCATTATCCGAAATGAAAAATCCGGAACATTGATCATCCAGGGTGTTGCCGGGTCAGGAAAAACTTCTATCGCACTGCACCGGATTGCTTTTCTACTCTATCGATTTAAAGACCGGCTGTCCGCCAAAAATATCACGATACTGTCCCCTAATAAAGTTTTTGGCGATTATATTTCCAGTGTCCTGCCCGAACTTGGAGAGGAACCTATTTATGAATCCGGATTTACAGATATCGCTGAAATTCAGTTAGAAGGAGTGATTGGATTTGAACCTGACAAGGATCCGCTGGAGTCAAAGGATGAATCCTGGAACAGAAGAGTCCGATTTAAATCAACACTTGAATTTGTCCGGCTTATGGACAAGTATATCGGACAGATGCACGACCAGATATTCCAACCCTCAGATTATACTTTTGGACCATTTACCGCCAAATCTAATTGGATACAAGCACGCTACCATGCCTACGGCAGCTTCCCTGTAAAGAAGCGTTTAAGAATGATCGCAGAAGATATTCGTGACCGCTTTGAGACCGATAATATCATGGAACATGATTTACCCAAGATCAATTCCATACTGAAAAGTCTGAATACTATGCTTATAATAAAAAATACACTTTCATTATACCGGGAATTCTACAGGCAGTTGGAAGCTTCAGACATGCTTGTAATGCCGTCCGGCAAGACTCTGGAATGGGCCGATGTATATCCATTTCTATACCTTCACGGGGCATTTGCCGGGTTGCAGGAAAGTAAAAGGATCAAACATCTGGTTATTGATGAAATGCAGGATTACACGCCCATCCAATATGCGGTCATCAATATTCTGTTTAAATGCCAGAAAACAATACTGGGGGACTTTGGCCAGTTTATCAATCCAAACCATGTGCATACATTAGAGGATTTAAAAGCATTATATGATGGAGCCGAGCTGATAAAACTAAATAAAAGTTACCGCTCTACATATGAAATTATTACCTTTGCAAGGCAAATACAGCATGTGGATTCTCTGGAACCAATGGAACGCCATGGTGAAGCTCCCCGGCTGATTCACTGTATCAGCAAACCGGAAGAAATCTCACGAATTAAAATGGAAATTGAACTGTTTTTAAGAAATGGAAATGTATCTCTTGGAATCATTGCCAAGACAAATCATACTGCTCAGATTCTATATGACCAGCTGGCGAATGATTATGACATACAGCTGATAACACCCGAAAGTACCACTTTTGTAAATGGGGTATCGGTCACTTCCATCCAGATGTCTAAAGGGCTTGAATTTGATGAAGTCATCATATCGGATGCAGACAGGAACACATATTATACTGAATATGACAGGAATCTGCTGTATATTGCATGTACCAGGGCAATGCATCGGTTGACACTGGTATATGAGGGGGTGGTGTCAGATTTAGTTGCCAAAGAAGCACAGATTATGGAATTGTAAAAAGCAGTAACCCTCTATACAAAAAGAAGATTACTGCTATATTGTAAATAACAGATCATATTGGAATACAAAAAAGTTGAACTGGCCTCCTCCTCTTTTGTATTCCACTTTTTTAGTTGACTAAAAAGTTTAAGTGTAAATCCACCGGCTTATTTTTTAACTCTCACCAGACAATTTTTCTTACAGAATGCTATACCATATTTAATAATATCTTCATACCCTTCTTCTATCAGTTCATCGTCATAGTGTTTTACTTCAATCTGATTCAAGGCTTCCTGGCACTTATCTTCCATCTTCCGGGGACTGGCAGTGCACTTTAATTCTAGGATGACGGCCTTTTCGTTAAAATCCGGATGACGAATGATAATATCACTGCGTCCATCTCCACTTTCCCTGTTTGATTTGACATAATAATCACTCATTCCGGAAAGGCATCCCAACAGAAATCCATGATAAAAGTTTTCATTATAATCTTCGTAGCTGATCGTATCTCTTAACAGCTGTTTTAATTCCTGCTCTACCTCTACCTCATCTGATTTGATAATTGCTAAATACAAATTCTGTAAATTTCTGGATTGAATCATTTCCTGAAACCATCCCATTATCTTGTGTCTGAAAATGTAAGCTACTTCTTTATTTGGTATTTTCAATGTTATAAAATGATCTCCGTTATCATCAAATCTTTCACTTACCTTTTTGAGATACCCTGTAAAAAACATAAAATTCCATAGGTTATTGGTACTGTTGTATATTTCATCATAAGTGACATCTTCATGTACGGGCTTCTCTATTTCATCTCCCTGCATTAACATTTCCAGATCGCTCTTTGTCTGGAGATCATTTGCCTTTTCTACCATTGTACGGACTATTGAATTGGAACTGGTTGTTCCCCAATAGGATATGGGAAAACCATGTGACCCATAGTAACTGTCCTTTACATAACGCACGATACTCCAGGGATTATAGACTTCTGTGTTTCCAAACAGGTAACCGTCATACCAGTCTTTGATAGTTTCCTTCTTTTCTTCCAAACCATAATATTTTAACATATCATCCATTTCAATTTCTGTAAAGCCAAAATGCTCTGAGTAGTGCACACTTAGGATCGAAATAATTTCCAGATTATTTAAGCCTGTAAAAATGCTTTCTTTTGAGATGCGCAGACAGCCTGTCATTACGGCAAATTCCAGATATTTATTAGTTTTTAACGCAGATTCAAATAAGGATCTTACGAAAAAAACCATTTCATTATAAAATCCGCTGAAGTATGCATTTTCCAAAGGAACATCATATTCATCGATCAGAATAATTACCGGCGTCTGGTAATACTCATACAGACACTTGGATAAAAGCTGTATGGAATCCAGATAAACACCTGTATCACCTTCTGCGTCCAGTATTTTTAGAATACGGTCTTTTTCTGCTTCATATTCCAGTACTTCTTTTCTGTGCCTCTGAAATTCACTTGAAATTGCTCTTTTAATGCTCAAAATAGCATACTCAAAGTTTGCTTGCTTTGCACCCTTTAATGTAAGATTAATGACGGGATACTTTCCTTGATATTTCATGTATTGTTCCCCGGTCCGGGCAATCTTTAAATCCAGAAAAATTTCTTTATTATTTTCTTCCGATATTTCAAAGAAATATTGTAACATGCTCATATTCAGGGTTTTACCGAATCTTCTTGGCCTTGTGAATAAGTTTACTTCACCTTTTAAATCTATAAGTTCTTTAATAAGCAATGTTTTATCTACAAAATAATAATCCTGTAAAATTATTTTTTTAAAGTCATCAATTCCAACCGGTAATTTTTTAAGTTCCAAATACCCACCTCATCTCTATCCAACATATTTATTTGCAATCATTATGACTTTTATAAGTGTCATATTCTTCTTAACATATGCTGCACTATATTATTAATTATAAACATTATACCATTCTCTAATCAATCTGAAAAGGGAGACATCTGATTCTAGTTTAGCTATCATTTAACCTATAATCTAACTTATAAACAACCTAAAATCTAACCTATTATGTGACCTAAAATATAATTAATATTTTCAGCTACTCATTCAATACGCACTCTCTTCCCGCTCCCGATCCGCATATGCCAATACTTCATCCAGGGTTTTCTCCCCCTGAAGCCACAAAAGCTGCTGAGCCGCCAGATCATTCTGGAAGGACCAGACAAACTGTGAGTTGCCCAGGCTCACTTCTACGACCTGGCCATCTTTCTCATATCTGTCTATGTCATCCTGAATCCTGCTGCGGCTGGCCGGTTCTACTCCTTTTACGACTGAAGCCGTCTGGGTAAAGTCCAGGATTTCACGTTCCAGTTTTTCGCTTGTCAGCAGGGTGTTGAAGATATCGTTAATCAATTCACTGTGCTTTGTTTTGGAACTTTTCATAAAGGTCATGTTTGTCTCCCTGATAAGCCGGGCATCACCATTTTCATTGGGAAATGGAAAGATTCCCAGCTCCATATTCTCGTTATACTGGCTCGTAAACTGCATGGACCAGGATCCGGTCAGATACATTGCAGCCTGTCCTTGCGTAAATCGGCTGTCACTTTCAAACTGATCAATCAATAGTGCGTCCTGCCAGCTGGCATCCAGTATCATTTTGTTATAAGACAGACAGCGTCTTATAACCGAACTGTCCGTAAAGTTAACCCCACCCTGCCTGAACCGGTCTCCCCATTCAGGTGTGCTGCTGAATATTTCATTCATAAAGAACTGCATGGTCATATTTCCCACTTTCCAGCTCTCCCTGAAATGGCTGGCAAAGGGTGTTACACCATTTTCTTTTAGAACTTTTATAATATCACTCAGCTCTTTCTGTGTTTCCGGCACTTTCAGATTATATTTTCTGAATATCTCTTTGTTATAAATGACTCCCTGATACCAGGCATTATATGGCATTCCATACACGGCACCGTCTACCGTCACTGCTTTTAACGCTTCTGCTCTGATTCTGTCTGTATAATCCTTTGGCAGAACAGACAGATTCCCGGTATGGGCATATGCCTGAACGTCCTGTGCTTTTCCAATCATAATATCGGGAATCTCTCCTGCGGCAAACCTGCCCTGCATTTGGGAATTGAATTTTTCTCCCCAATCCACGCACTCCCACTGGAGTTTTACATTAGGATATTCCTCAGCAAGAACTTCATCAATCATATCTTCTATACCTGCATCGGAAGTCGATTGTCCCGCCAGAACCGTCAGCAAAATCCCGTCTTCGTCCTGTTGGTACACCGGCACTTCCTTCTGCCCGCATCCTGTAAGAGACAAAAGGACGGCTATGCACATCAGGATTATTTTTTGGCATGCTTTAAAATTGCTTTCCGTTGGCTGTACATAGTTTGCAGGAGAATTTGCCCACGTGAAGGGGATGCTGAGGGCTGTTTTTTCGTATACATGATATTCTCTCATACTTCCCTCTGTCCGGTAATACCCGTTCTGTAGTCTCTCGGACTTTTCCCCTCCACTTTCCGGAATACGCGGCTAAAATAAGTGTAATCATCATACCCAACCATAAAAGCGATTTCGGTAAGGCTTACCTCTTTATTAGCCATAAATTCTTTTGCCTTTTCAACTCTTAAACGAGTGATATAGACCATTAAATTTTCCCCTGTTTCCTGCCGGAACATCTTGGAAAAATAGGAACTTTCCACATTGAACTGCTGAGCAAGAGAAGACAGGCTCAATTCTTCAAAGTAGTTGCTGTCTATAAACTGTACTGCCTGTTTTACTACACTTCGTATGGAGTCTGTTGCAGCTTCTCCCTGATTGGTGACGGCAAACTCTATAATGTCGCAAAGCACTTCACACAGCACATCCGCATCCAGAAGTTCGATGATCTTATCCGCCACATCTGCCATATTTTCCATATCCATCAATTTTTTAGGATTCCCCTGCTCTGCGGTATGATCTGTAAAAATATTAAGAATTTTCTTTACTGTCTGCTTTACCTCCAGATACTCCCACTTTTCTTCCTGACATCTTCGCAGTCCAATCGTTTCAAAGATTAATTGTTTTAACGCAGATTTATTTCCCCTTTGCAAGAGGCTCTTAATCTGTTTTTCATACTCACTGCTCAACTGGTTATGAACCTTTTTCTGGTTTTCCGTGCCCCTGCCGGCAATGAGAATCTCATTTCTATTTTCGTAAATTCTGGTCATAAACAGCGCCACGGTCTGAATATATGCCATATGTATGCTGTCCATGGTATAGCTGTGCTCACTGATGCAGGCTGTTACCGGAGAATTCGCTGCCGGTGCAAGATATATGATAAGTTTTTCAGCCGCCTTCTTCAATTCTTCATTTTCGATTTCAGAAACTACAATAAACTCGTTGGATCGGAAAATATGATTAAATACCATAGAGCTCTCTTTTGAAACAATATTTTTGATTTCCTTTTTCACATGATAAGAAAGCTTATTCATATCATATTGATACTTCTTCATAAGCTCATTCAAGTTATGTATCTTAATCAGCATCAGGCTTGCGCCTGCAAAATTAATTTCACTGTTCATAGTAATGGTTGGTGTAAACGGCGTATCTTCCCGTTCCACCAAAAGGCTGAATTCACGGTCCTGTATCAGCGAGGCTGCTTTTAGCAGCTTCATTTGCCGTTCTTCTTCCTCCTGTTTTGCACACCTGCGGGTGCTGATAATCTCAAGGGCCTTCGACAGCGCATTTACCAGATCAATTTTGGTCACAGGCTTTACCAGATAGTTTATTGCCCCTGACATAAATGTATCCTTTACATATTGAAAATCATCATACCCACTTATGACGAAGGTTATAATATCAGGATATTTTTCTTTTATAATAGATAAAAGCTCTACTCCATTTATAAAAGGCATGTTTATATCGGTTATCAGTATATCCGGCTCTTCCAGTTGGATTTTATTTAACACATCTTCCCCGTCTACTGCCGGTTCCATAAACTCTAAGGAATATTTCTCCCAACATATCATATTCCTTATTTTCTCCCTTGTCCAATACTCATCATCTGCAATCAGGACTTTATAGGCTGCTGCATCCATGAACTGACCTCCTCCATTTTTACTCTTGGTATTTTCAGATATATTCTGGTTCCTTTTCCCACCTCACTTTCCACATGGATTCCATACTCTCTGCCATACAGCATTTTCATACGGGCATTAATATTATTTAATCCGATGGAGCTTCCTTTTTCCACCAGGTTAATATCGTTTTTCTCCAGAATCTCATTCACTTTTGCAGCATCCATACCAACTCCGTTGTCCTGCACACTGATCCATAAATTTCCCTCCCGCACCTGGGCGCAGACTATAATCTCCTTGTCCCCCCTGGTGTTGCGCAGTCCATGGTTTAAAGCATTCTCCACTAATGGCTGTATAGAAATTCTGGGAACTGTATCCTGAAGCACTGTTTCATCTATATCAAAGCTATATTTTACATTATCCCGCATCCTTACATTCATAACGTAAATATAATTTTTCAGATGCACAATTTCTTTTGCTACCGTAGAAAAGGGATTTTTCATATCCAGACTGTACCGGAAAATATTAGAAAGGGACTGGCTGAGTCCACTGACTTCGGGACAATTCTGAATCTGAGCAATACTACTCATGGTGTCCAGCGTGTTGTACAGGAAATGTGGATTGATCTGCGCCTGAAGCGCCTTGTATTCAGCCCTGTTTAGCAGCAGCTTCGTCTCATACTCCTGGCTGATCAGTACCTCCATCTGATCCAGCATCTCGTTGAAACTCTGTCCCAGAATTCCTACCTCATCTTTGTTATGTACATCTACCCGCAAATGGGTTTCTCCCCCTTTGATCCGCTCTATGGTCTGCATCAGCTTATCCAGAGGCTTTGTCAGTCCCCGGGATACCAGAATCGTCAATATGGCTGCGGCTATAATCATAATCAATGCAATGAAAATCAGATTCTTTGTAAGCGCCTTCTGATTCTGCACCAGCAGTGACCTGGGCATGAGAGAATAGGCATCCATGTTATACTTCTTCTGAGGAACCTGGAAAAACACCCGTTTCGATGTGGTTAATAATTTTGCTACATCACTGGATGATGTAGTCTGTATCTTGGCGCTGATTTCATTGTAGTATTCCACATCCTTGCCTTCCAGGCTGCCGATACTTACCGCCGGCCTGTCTCCGGATGGCTGAATCCACATAAACATTGTTTTATCCGTACTGTACTTTTCCATGATAGAACGGATAACTTTGCTGTCAATATCGCAGACCGCATATCCGATTACATCATTTAAATTGCTGTTATTATAAATCTTCAAAACCAACCGAATAATATCCGTTTCCCGGTATTGGTTATAATAACTGGATATCAGCATCGTCGTATCGTCCGACTCCACATACTCTTTCACAACCCCTGCGTTTTGGTTCTCCGCATCCTCATAAATATCCGTCTGATAATTATGCTTGGGCGTAACTGCCCTTCGATAAGTGCTGATAATCTCGTGCTGCGGATTGTATAGATACATTGCCACCACTCCATCTGTAGTGGCAAAATGGCTGGTGCCAAAATTATAAGCCAAACGATAATAACCGGTTCTCAGATTTTCTATTTTCTCTTTATTTTTCAGTCCTTGAATCAAGTCTTTTTCACCGTAAATCTCGATCATATTGCTTTCCATATTTTTTACAAATCCATATATTTCGTTCTGCATGTTTTGCAGCGAAGCAAAACTTTCCTCTTTCGCCTGATTATAGATCAGACCTGATGAAGAATTTTCAAACAAGATGGTCTGTAAAATAAGTGCAAACAAAGTCAATCCCAGGCACAGGATTAATATTTTCACCCTCATCTTAAGATTTAACTCTAATCTTTTTTCCCTTTTTTCTTTGTCATGGTCTTTCATATTTAAATGGTACCTGCCCTTTGCACTGTTATTTTATATCGATGAATTATCATTTAATAAACTGTCCTGTCAACTGTTACCATATTATCATATATTTATAAATTTGCAAATGTCAAACACCCTGTTTTTGTGTAAAAATACTTTTTGATAAAAAATATCCCTTCAATCTGTGTCAAATTTCACAACAAATGAAGGGACATATCTATTCTATTAATCTAAATAATGATTCAAATACTCTGCGCCAGGCCCACCCGCATATTCATAGACATCTTCTGTAAAAATGCGTCCGCTGAATATTGGATAGGGTAACGGAATGCGCACAATATCTCCTCGAATTACCTGCAGTAACAAAGGATCTGCAATTACAATGTCTGCCTTTTGTCCACACAATTGCCCACACAATTCTTCAGGAGAGGTGAATTGTAACACCTCTTTAGCATATTGGCGGTAAAAGGACTGCATCCCCCGGGTCGGGGCATATGCTGATATTTGCACATTTGTAAACCCTTTTTCCGTTTGAAGATAATTTTTAATTCCATAAGACAGCACAGGTTCACCAATGATAACAACATTTCTGCTGTCTCTACTGTCTGAACTCTCAGCCTGCCTCATTACTTGTTCTAAATACTGCGTTTTATTTTTGATGGAAGCGATTTTATTGATAAAACTTTCCAGCATCCTTTCACCCACCGGCATTGCATCCACATATGGTATGTTATATTTATCTTTCATCCACTGTGCCAGTTTCAATCCTTCCGTACTCACAACCCAAGTCAGAAAAGGGAGTTCGGCATTGCTTTCTGTTTCCTTGTTACTCCAGATCGTAACACTGCATCCCATATTTTTTAGCCGCTCTATTACAGGATTCAGATGTTTGATTTTACCTGTTCCTAATCTTGAATATCCCAAAATCCAGATGTGGCAGCTGTCCCTTTCATCAGGCGGATGCTTTAAGAGCAGTTTCTGTCCCAGCATAAGCCATGCCTGAGCCATTGCCGGGGGCGCTCCTTCAAATCCGTCGCTTGGCAGATATACACAGGGTCTGCCGGATTTTTCAAGTTCTCCGGTTATGCCTCTTACATCCATTCCAACCGTTTTAATGACCGCACTTCCCAATAGGCATAAAAGTCCCTTGCCGGTAAGTTGATGGACAGCTGCATCTATAAGCTGTTTTTCACATCCCAGACAGACGTTGGCATCATGAAATCTGGTGCTTTTCAGGTCATTCATACTGTCTGTTCCATCAGCGCCTTCGATACAGCTTTTACATCCTCCGGGTGTAAGCAGTAAAGTTTCACAGTTCCATTCCTGCAAAAGTGAAGCAATACCTGAAAAATCGGGGGCTGGATGAGGGATTAAGCCCACGGCAGTTGCTTCCTTACCTGAACACGTTACATTCCCTCCTTCCGGATTTTCTTCTTCAATTTCCATAAATATTCTGCGAAGTGATTCCGCCGGAGGTTTCCTTCTTTTTACCAGGGGGCCTCGGTACAGTATTTTAACAGGGATCTTATGGGGATTGGATACCTGCTCCAGCTCTTTTTGAAAATCCCACAGGGTCAGTACTTCCATGCAGGAGGCATATACGATTACGCCCCGGACACCTTCCATTTCCAGCGCCTTACCAATGCATTTTCTCAACTTAGTGCCTTGTAATCCCATTCCATATTCCCGGGCATTCACCGGACAGCCGAAGAAATTCTTCAGCTTTCCCAGTCTGTATGCCCGAAAATATAAGATACGTACGCAGGCTAAAGAACCGGCTGCTACCAATGCCAATCCTTCTTCATTCAGGATCTGGTCCGGAATTTTCTGCATGTCAGGTGACTCTTCTGCCAGTACCTCTTCTATCTTACACTCATTCATAAAGCGATTTCCTCGTTGAAAATCTCCATACCAAACTGTTCCAGTTCATCTTCATCTAATCCCCGGAATAGGGTATCTGCCTTGTGTATTGCAAGCCTTTTCGCAAATTCCTTTAAGACGGCAGTATTCATTCCCTCGGGAAATACCTGGGTAAAAAGCCTTCGTTGAAATTCAGCAATACGCATTTCACTGCTTTCCCGGATCACGGCTGTAACTGGTGCTCCTGTTATTGAAGAAAATCTATCGATTACGCGTATATCACCATCGTCTTTTACATGATTCAAAATCAAACCGCCTAACAGGCTGTTATCCTCAGTTGAATAGCGCCTGATGCCTTTTAATATATTGTTGGCTGCATAGACAGACATAAAGTCCGGAGATGTAACCACGTATACCTGATCTGCATAATGCTGTCTCATGGGAACTGAAAATCCGCCGCATACCACATCTCCCAGAACATCATACACTATGACATCCCAGGATTCATCCAGAATTTCCATGCGCTCCAGTTCATCCATTGCTGCAGTGATTCCAAGTCCTGCACAGCCACAGCCCGCCTGGGGGCCTCCTGCCTCCAGGCACTGTACGCCGTTTATACCCGTAAATAACACATCTTCCCGCACTAAGATACCATCCTTTTCATTGAGCTGGTCCAGGACGGCAGGTATCCTTTTTCCCATCAGGCCTCTTGTGGAATCTGCTTTCGGATCACAGCCTATATGCAGTACTTTTTTCCCTTCAAAAGCCAGTACCGCTGAAACATTGGAAGCAATCGTTGATTTTCCGATTCCTCCTTTTCCATAGAACGCTATTCTAATTGTTTTCATTCTTATCCCCATGGCATGCTGCGGGTCTCCCTGCAATTCTGCCGCCTTCCATTTTTCCTGCTGCACAAACTTTTCTTCCTACTTCTTTCATATATACCATATGGACATCAATATCATACAGGCGCTTCAGATTTTCCTCGGTCATAATCTCTTCCGTACTTCCCACCTGCAGTCTGCCATCTGTTCCCAGCATACCAACTGTACCTCCCAGGAGCAGCACATGGTCCGGCATATGGCTGGTTATAATTACTCCATATCCTTTCTCCGCTAATCTGTTAATTAACTGTATCATGCGCAATTGATTACCATAGTCCAAATGATTGGTAGGCTCATCCAGCATAATGATATCCGGCTGCTGCACAATCGCCCTGGCAATGATCACCTGCTGCCGCTCCCCACCACTCAATTCCGTATACGGACGGTTTGACAGATGTGTGATCCCCAGTTCCTCCATCGCTTCCCTGACCAGTTTATAATCTTTCTCCTGAGGCTGAGCGCACAATCCAAGATAAGGTGCCCTCCCCATAACAATAAATTCCTCTACAGAGTATGCATATGCCGGAGTATGTGATTGAGGAACATAGCCGATAGTCCGGGCTATATTTTTCAACGAAGATTGTTTCATATTCTGTCCTTGTAATAATATCTGCCCTTTTGCCGGATGCAGTAAATTAGCCAGGCAATTCAAAAGCGTGGATTTCCCTGCACCATTTGCTCCCAAAATGGAAAAGATTTCTCCTTTTTGCAGCGTAAAATTAACATTCTGGAACAACATCCGATCATGACCATTATGATATGAAAATGCAAGGTCTTTTACTTCTAGAATCATGACAGCTTCATCCTTTGCTTTAATAATAAGTAAAAATAAAACGGGGCTCCAATTAATCCTGTTAAAATAGAAAGGGGCAGCTCTGCACTTGTCAGATTTCTCGCCAGCGTATCGATGAACAGTAAAAATATAGCACCCAATACAGCGGAAACCGGCAGCAGTTTTCTATTGTCCGGTCCCACAAGCATTCGTCCAAAATGAGGAATCACCAGACCGATCCAGCCAATGGTTCCACTGATACATACTGCACTGGCGGTAAGAACCGTCGCACAAAAGATAACCAGTCCCCTTGATTTTTTGATATTTGTTCCCAGCGTTTTTGCCTCGTCTTCTCCCAGTGAAAGTACATTTATCCTCCAGCGGATCAGCAGCAGCACAATAAGCGATGCAATAATCGCCGGACCGGCATAGGCGATGTCTCTCCAGACTATGCTGGAAAGGCTCCCCAACTGCCAATGTGTAATGGATGCGAGCTGCGTGTCCGGATCAGCCAGATATTTCAGCAGACCTAACACGGAATTCATCAGCCCGCCCACAATTACCCCTGCCAGCACCAGAGTCATCATAGAGTTATTCCGAATAAATCTGGGAATTGAAGTCGCTGCTAAAACAGCTAAAATTCCGCCTCCAAAAGCAGCGATCTGGATTACCAGCTGGTTAGACTGAAACAAAATTGCCAGAGATGCTCCCACACAGGCTCCTGCGGATACCCCCAGCATATCCGGTGCCACCAGCGGATTTTTAAAAACGCCCTGGTAAGATGCTCCGGATAAGGATAACGCTGCTCCCACGAGCAGAGCCGCCAGAATCCGGGGCACTCGCAATGTAAAGATAACCCCTTCCGCCTGCTTATCCCAGGATTGGGGAATATCAATTATCTTAGAACATATTATTTTTATAACATCAATTGGAGAGATAAAATATCTCCCCAATCCAATCGCCAGTATTGTCAAAGCCAGCAGAAGCAAAATCATAAACGTTAAAATCACCCCATAGGTTTTCTTCTTTTTAGTCTTCGGTTCCATAAGGTGCCTCTCCCGTCTCTATTTAGCACTGTCTGCATTTGCTGCGTCACTCATGATCTGTGCCATATCTTCATCCGTTAAAGTATACTGGAAGTAATTTGAAAAGTAATCCTTGACTTCCTGTTCCATATTTATATCAGAGAAAATATCCGGCTGAATCAACGTTGCCAGCCACATCATCATCAGGGGCGTTTCCACACCCGGTGCATCCCAGCGGTAAATTCCCAGCGGAGTTTTATAAACTTTTTTATTGATTACAGCATTTACCTGGCTCCAGTCCTGGCCGTCAATTTTGTTCTCATACAGATCACCTGGAACAAAGTCATCGAACCAGCTCAATAAAATAATATCCGGATTGATCTTCAATATTTCTTCCATAGTTATATCAGAGATATCTGCAGCCACGTTATCTGCCCCAGCCAGTTCCAGCGCTTCTTTGATGAAATTATCATTTCCCTGAAGCTTTAATTCGGTATTTCTTAAATACAAAACTTTTGGTTTTTCAGCCTGTGATACTTTGTCCTGGTAAGACTTGATACGGTCATAGGTTTTTCCATAAAGGTCAATGAATTCCTGTGCCCGGTCTTCTTTTCCAAGTAACTGTCCAATGGCTTTAAAGCTATTCTGAAGCTCCTCAACTGTCTCATTTTTCACCATAATCGGTGCTATTCCCAAATCTGTCAGCTGCTTTGCTTCATCGGTCTGGTAATCCCAGATCACTACCGCCTGTACGCCTGCCTTCACCATTTCTTCCATATTAATAGAAAAATCTTTTCCAATATTGGAGGTGTCAAGTTTGCCGTAGTTGCTGTCCAGCTTCTCAAAGAAGTTACCGGTATAAGCCTTCATAGCTCCCGGATTAATGGAAACCATACGGTCTGAGCTTCCGTCAATGGCATAGATTACAGATGACCAGGGAAGCGGTGTAACTGCAATTTTTGTAATATCCGCCGGCACCTCCACTACGTTGCCCGCCGCATCCGTTACTTCACGGACATTCCCATCTGCCTGTTCTTCAGAATTTGCAGACTTTGTCTGGTTTTCCGTCAGACTCTCTGTCCCCTTTACATTCTGGCCTTCTACAGGTTTTTCGGTCTGAACTTCTGTCTGACTGTTCGTTATTTCTTCGGTCTGAACTTCTGTCTGACTGTTTGTTGTTACTTCGCTCTGATTGTCTGCTTGGTTTGTTCCCTGTCCGCATCCGGCAAGCAATGTCATACACATAGCGGCTGTCAGGACCACTGCCGCTGCTTTTTTCCATAGTTTGTTCGCCATCTCGCTTTTCGTGTTCTTCCTGGTTTTCTTCTTCATGTTCTTTTCCTCGCTTTTCTAAATTAAAAAAATCCTTTTCCGAACATCAGAAAAGGATATGCAAAAAGAGAGGTTCTCCCCTTTGCGATACCCTCATTCAATGTTTCGTTAAATAAAGGGTTCCGGCAAAATATTCAAGTATCCTGGCTCGACTTCATTGCTGCAACAGACTTCCCGGATTATTCCAGTGTCAATTTTGTTACAGCTCCGTCCTACAGTGGCGGCACCGCGCCGGTTTTTGACCGGCTTCCATAAAATATTCTGCTTAAACTGTTTTTAATATAACATATCAACTTTATTAATACAACCGCTTATCTAAAAGTATTTTTCTATTGCCTGCTATCAATTTTTTTGATAGTATAAATCAAAGGAGGATACTGCCATGACCTTACAGAACTTAAAATATATTATAGAAATATCTAATTACCAGTCATTTTCCAAAGCAGCCCAGGTACTATTTGTTTCCCAATCCACACTTTCTACTGCCGTGAAAGAAATAGAGCAGGATCTGGGGATTACCCTGTTTCACCGCAGCAACCGAGGTATTACCCTGACCTATGACGGAGAAGATTTTATCCGCTACGCAAAGGAAATCGTTGGGCAGACACAATATCTGGAACAGCGCTATCGTGCCAGAAATTCTATCCCCATGCGCTTCTCCGTTTCCTCCCAGCATCTTCCTTTTGCCATTCGTGCATTTACCCGATTTTTATCAGAACTGGCTTTTACTACCTACGATATGGCAATTCGGGAATGCGATACAAACTCTGTGATTCATGATGTTTCCAGCAGCAAAAGTGAACTTGGCATTCTGGCAATTCAGGAAACCAACCTTCGTACACTTCAAACATTACTGACTTCCTATGATATTGAATTCCACGAAATTGCCCTGATGCAGAACTACGTTTTCTTCCGTACGGGCCATCCCCTTGCGGGCAAATCCCGGATTACATTAAAAGATCTGGAGGATTTCCCTTTTGTCACTTATGACCAGGAGACAAAAACATCCCATTTTACCGAAGAACCTTTATTTTTCAATATCCTGAATAAAAATGTACATGTCTGTGACCGCTGCACCAAAATTGCATTAGTGCGCAAAACAGACTGCTTCAGTATCGGTCCTGATCTGACAAACAGCAATGCCGATACCTTTCACAAAGGCATGGGCGAAATTCTAGCCAAACCACTTCACGAAGAAATAGGCAGACTGCATCTTGGCTATATCAAGAAAAAAGGACATAACAAGAGTATGCTGGGGAAAAAATATCTGGACTTTCTGATGGAAGATGTAGCACTCATACAGAATTCGTCTGTGAAATAACCAGATAACTTGTCCTTGCGAATTTTTCTCAGATACATAAAGCTGTGTCCATATCTTTCTGATATGACAAGAATAAATCCGCCAGTAATGGATCGAACTGGCTCCCTGCATTTTCCTCTATTTCATGACAGGCATATTCATTTGAGATATCTTTGTTATAAGGCCGGCAGCTGACCATGGCATCATAGCTATCCGCAATAGAACAGATTCTGGCTGCCAGTGGTATCTCTTTGCCCCTCAGGCCCTTGGGATAACCCATTCCGTCCCAGCGTTCATGATGGTACTCCGCCATTGCCCATACCGTCTGCACATATTTTTGATGTGATTCCTTCAGCAGGCTGATTGCAATATCTCCACCATAAAGAGCGTGCCAGTATATCATAGACCTTTCTTTTTCCGTAAGCAGGTCTTTTTTACAAAGCACTTCTCTGGGGATCAAAATCTTACCTGCGTCATGATACAGAGCACCCAGCCTTATTCCTTCCAGACAAATCTGTGTGGTTTCATCCGGATAAAGCTGTTCTTCACAGGTTTTCTTAAAAAGCCGGCAGGCATTACGCGCCGTAAAGCTCTGATGGATATAGACCTCTCTTGGCAGATTTTGATACAGCCTTGTGATAATCTTCTGCATCGTATTTGTGGTTAATGTTTGCATGCGTTTCCCTCCTTTACCGCTCATTTCAAAACAGAAAGCCTGCAAAACCGGCTTTCTATTGTCAGTATTAAATCAGGATATTCTTTTCCTGATCCATCATCCGTTCTACAAGTTCCTGTTTATACTTTCGGGCAATAGGAATCGATTCTCCGGTGTTTAAAAATAATTCATTTTTATCTATATAATCCACATATTTCAGATTCACAATGTATCCTCTGTGAGTCCTCATAAATGTGTCATCCTTAATCTTCTCTTCAATATTTTTCATACTGTCATAAAAAAGAATCTCTTTCTTATCCCTGCATGTTATGCTGATCATACGGTGATCCACTTTCAGATATACGATTAGTTCTAAATGAATCCTCTGTATTTTTCCATTACTGATAAACTGCAGGGAGTTCTTCTTGTTCCTCACAATCTCCCGAAAACATTTTTTCATAACCAATTCAAATTTTTTATGGGTAACCTCATTCTCTATAAAATAGTAAAATGGGTTCACTTCATAGGATTCAATAATATCCTCTGTCTGATTGCCCAGGAATAGTATCTGGGTCTGAAAATGATCTTCTCGAAATGCCCTGGCTATTTCGATTCCTTTCATCCTGCCAAGTTCCCATCCGATGACGATTATATCTAACTCATGTGTCCAGTCATCTTTACAGAAAACTGCTTCTTTTCCATTTTCATACAGCAGAAAATTTGTTTGATATCCATACTTTTGTGCTATATACCGAATCAGGCTTTCATAAACCTGCAGCAGATACAAGGAAGCATTGCATAATAAAATATAAAGTGTCTTAGTGTCCGAAACTAATCCGGAATCTGACATATCGTTCATGGTCATCGTCCTGCTTTCTGTTTCTTTATTGGCCATACTCAATTCCAGCTGTCCGGATTCATCTGCAGGATTTCCTTCTTTACTGCCATGCTGTTTTTCGTACTTAACGGAACCATGTCCCCGGAATACATTTCCAGCTTATTTTTCATTATATTTTTTACATACTTCAAATTAACTATATAAGACCTGCTGGTTCTTAAAAAGCCCTTGTTCCTGATCTTATCTTCTATTATTTCCATGTTTGCTATAAATTCAAACACATCTTTTTGCATATGGATGATAATATTTCTGCCATAGACCTCCATAAACTGGATATCATCCAGCTGGATTCTCTTCATCACACTGCCTTTTTTGCATAATATTCCGTCTTTTACCTTTTCCTTTTTGCGGCTCATCACCTGAAGAAAAACCTCTTCCAGCTTTTTCTGGTATTCATTTTTCATTAAATAATAAAATGGAAAAGTATCGTATGCGTCTACCGCAAATTCCCTGCTGGAGGTGAGATAGATTATTTCCCCTTTATATCCTTTTTCCCGCAACATCCTGGACGTCTCCACACCATTCATTCTGTCCATTATAATATCCATAAAAATAATATCTATATGGCTTTCTGTAAAAATTTCAAAATAATCAATCACTTCCTCACCACTGGTAAATATCTTAATATAAATATCAAGATTGTTTTTTTCAGCTATTTTCTTCAAACATGCTTCGTATTTTTCCAAAATTACGGTATTATCATCGCATAAACAAATATTTACCATAAGATCACTCCCTGTCCGCTCTAAATATTTAAACAGCCTGACTCATAATATCACAAAGCAGAATCTGCATAATAAATATACCTTTTTCTGTAGTCAGTTCCATGATGCCGTCATATCGCTGTACTGTCTTTTCTATATTCTTCAGTCCAAATCCATGATACTCTTTTCTTTTTTTAGTAGTTTCCGGTCCATTGCCTGTTGTAACCAGCGTACCCTGCATTGCATTTTCAATTTTTATTTTCAGCAGATTTCCCGCACAGCCTGCAACCACATGGATAAATCTTTTTTCTACTTCTACCTTTTCGCATGCTTCTATTGCATTATCCAAAGCATTTCCAAAGATTGCACACCAGTCAGCCGGCTGTATATTCAGTTCTTTTTTCAGTTTCAGATCAATTGTCAACCGGATATTTTTTTCTTTTGCTATCTGCGCTTTTTCGGATATGAGGGCATCCAGAATGTAATTATCCGTATGCACAATTTTTTCATTGTGGTAAACCTGTTTGGAGATTCCCTTCAGGTACTCTTTCGCCTTTTCTGACTTCCCGTCCTCCAGCAAACTGCCCAGACATAACAAATGGTTCTTAATGTCGTGCTGATATGCACGGATTTCCTGATTCATATTCACAATAGACTTATAGTGCCTCACCTGGTTCTCCATCTCATGCTCCAGAAGCTGCTTTTCCGTTTCCAAAAACTGTTTTTCTGTTTCCAAAATTTGCTTCTCCATCTCCGCATTTCGTTTTGCTATCTCAGTCCGTTTTCTCAATTGGTCCACCATCAATTTAAATGCATCCGAAAATTCTCCCAGATACTGGATCTGAACATTGAAATTTCCTTTTGCCACCTGTTTGGTCTGCCATGTTATATGACTCAGTTTCGATTGTAAATCTTTCAGTGGCCCCAGGAGCGGATTTTGTCTTTCCATCTGGCGATCCAGTATCCCATCTGACATCTCACTAATGTATTCGTACATGTCCATTATTGATTTCCCCAAAAACAGCAGTGATTCGGAAAATTCCCTGTACGGCGGATCGAATTGTTCCGGATCCAGATAAGCAGCGGGATGGTCATAAAGAACATGATTTACATATTTCTGCATCCGTTCTATATTTTTATCCATAAACGTCACCTGTTTTCCTGATCTTAATTGCTGCCTTCCACAGCCTCAAACCTGCAGACACGGTCTCCCTTTGCCCAGCAGTCAATTTCCGTTACCGTATAAGAATTGCCTGTATATTTCTCCAGAATGCCATCCAGAAATCCCTCATCATAATTACAGACTGCCATGCCCAGTACGGGTAGTCCGGAGCAGTCCACATCCTCACTGATCGTAAAGACTGCTTTGCGCTTTTTATCATCAAAAGATTCCATTCTCAAAATTCCTATTTTATAATCGGCGAGAACATTTTGCAGGTGAATCAGGAAGGAATCCATACCCAGGGATAAATCCAGTACCTTTTCTGCAAATTCCATACCTGCCTTTTTCCCACATTCCCTGAGTATCTGGACTGTCTTGTTGCTCCCATACTCCTGCTCCAGCGTATCTCTTAAACTATACATAAATAATCGGTAAACAATTACAGGCATCTCTGGTCCCAGATTTTTTCTTCCTGTCTGTACATCTCCCAGAATATCAAGAGAATATATATTTGGTTTTCTGCTTTCCATATTTTCCATACTTGTCATCTCTTTTCTCTATTTAATTTCTTTCAATCAGCTTTTCACAGTGATTACCAAACCTGCTTCCACTGCCCCCACCACCTCTTCTGTCTTCTGGTCCAGAACAGAAAAGACAGCTGTTGCCGGGTACTCCCCTTTGTCCAGATGGCCGGTCAATTCGGCATATCGGATCCGCTCCCCCGGGCTTAAAATTTCAGATGCATAGACTTCCTTATCAGATTCATCCAGAGTTATAATGACAGACATTTTATAAGGGTTATCCACTGGATTCGCAATCATAATTTCACCCTTTGCATCTGCGCTATCAAACTGGGGACGCGCCAATATCTGAAACCGGAAATTTTCTGTATCTGCTTTCTCCTGCAGCTGCTCCATTACCGGAGTCCCGGTTTTTGCATCCTGATCCAGTTTGTATCCTTCATATATATGAACCCCGCCTGCTACACACAATAATATACACACTCCGCCCCACAACACCCCCTTTTTCCATCTGCGTACTCCCATTCGCTTATGTCTGACCTGCATATTCCGGTGCCTCCTTTGCTACAGTTTATCTTTTGCTACAGTTTATCCTTTGCTACAATTTATCTTTTATCTCAATGCTGTTGACTATCAGTTCTTTTTTTGGTTTTTTTGAAGCATCTACATGTACCATTGATAGATCTTCAGCTACATTCAATCCTTTGACGATCTGTCCGAATACTGTACTCTTATAATCCAGATAATAGGCTCCGCCAATCTCCATATAAGTATCAATTGCTGGCTGATATCTCTTCTGTAACTTTTCAGGTACGCCTTCCGTGTTGATTGACTGTATTTTCTCATTCAGAGCGTCTTCAAATTCCTGAATCTCATCTTCACTCATTTTACTTTTTTTATTTTTCTCATTTAATTCCCGGTTTCCGTCTCTGACCAGTTCATTCATGTACAAATTTGCTGACACCAGTTTGCGCTCTTCCGGAATATCACGGTTTACTACAAAATAAAATTTGTTTTTTTCTGTATCTGAATTCCCCCCTGTCATTGCCAGGGCACCCGGGAAATGGTGTAGCCCGTCATCGTATTCATTTGCTGGAGTCTTATCTCCATCCGCCAGTTCTACATCTGTTCCTTTTGATCCCGCCTGAATGGTATTGCCTTTATCAATATAATCGAATGGGCTTCCATTGTAATACCCCTGCTTTGCAAGGCTTATAAAATACGCTACTGTTTCGGGCGCCTGTTTGGGATAGAGAACGACGGTAATATCTCCGGCAGTAGTATGGAAAACGGCATATGGACCGTCGCTTTCTGCGGTTTGGGGATTTTCACCTGCTTCTTTGGCTTCAATCGGAAACGTTTCTGATATATCCACACTTTTAGTAACATAATTGCTACCGCTGCTGCAGCCTTGAAGTGCTGCCATCGCCATCACAGCACATATTGTAAATAATACCTGTTTTTTCATCCTGTATCTCCTGTAAATGTGTAAAATTCTATTTTATATCCTCTGAGGACTATACTTTCAGCCATGTATGTTTAAAAGCATATCAGCCCATCTGCGTAAGCTTCCCAAATACGGCATAACGGGCATTGGAAAACTCGTAAGAGCAGGTACATAAAATTAAAATTCTGTCGTCTTTTTCCGGAGTTATGCCGCTTTGAAAAGTGGATTTTCGAATGATATCCTGAATCCACTCTTTTTTCTCCCTCCGGCTCCCAAAGCTCAAGGGGAAACCCTCTCTTCCACTTAAGATATTTCCTGCAAACAATTCTACCTCATAGGTTTTTTCGCTGGTATAGAGTATCATCCGGGGATGCTCATCATAATAACGCTGTTCTTTATACGAAGACAGCGGGGAGAACATCCTGCCAAGTGTAATATGGTGTCCGTAAATGATGGAAATTTCTTCAGTGAAATCCGGTTTATTGCGGTAATCCAAAAAGATGGCACCTATATCATTTGGTGATCCGTCCGACAGATGGTTAAGGTAATAATCATTGTCCTTACCCTGCACTACCAGATAATCGATAGTCGTCCCCGGACTTGTCAGCCAGGCAGCTCCGTCTCCATTCAGGCGTTTCAGCTTCATCAGATCCGGTATCTGAGCCGTTTCACCGGTTTCTTTCCGGTTATAAATATCCTCTCGAAGGCTTTTATAATAGCTTTCTGACGCAATCAGGGGTGCTGCATCTCTGTAGATTTCTTTTCCAAAATATATGGCACCACCTGTCAGTATCACCAGACAGAGAATCAGTAAAACCCTCCGGAATTTATTCCTTTTCATTTTCCTTCTTTCTATATAGGTAAAGTATGATTAATAATGCGGCAGTCACACAAAACCCCAGTCCTATAACCCCATATCCAAGTGCCTGTTCTATTCCGGTCTTCGGGATCTGTCCGTTGTGGGGCGGATTCTGATTGCCCGGGGGATATGTGACAGGTTTTTTTGTTGTCTCCGTGGTACTGTTTGTTTCTGTCGGGTCGGTTCCTTGTGTATCATCCGTATCCCCGGGCTCCTCTGTTGCCTGAGTTTCATCCGTTTCTTTGGGTTCCCGGTATAGGCTGACCTCGATTTCATAAGGCAGGGTTATGGCATCCAGAAGCACTTCTCCTTCTGCAGGATATGGAAGATAATCTTTTTTATAGACTTTCCATCGTATCTGGTTGGTTTCGAATTCTGCAAGTGTACCTTTTTCCCGGGACTTGCTTTCACCCTGTAAATATTGCTTCTGAACATCCGCTCCCGTTCCATATGCCACATCCAGTTGGTAAATTCCATCTGTACCGCTTTGTCCAAATAATACATACCTGTCAAGCTTTGGAACGTATAATTCTACAGATGCACCCTCGATGGGTTTTGCAGTTTCTTCGTCCTTTACGATAAACTGAAGCTTTCCCATATAGTCAACGACTACTCCCGCCGATATATCGGTACTGCTTTTCCCCGGCGTATAGGACTCAGTTGGCCTTACTTCTCCGGAAGTTCCTGATTTTGCTGATACACTGCTGCACCATGCCAAAAATAGTGCCAGCACCAAAATTGTAAGACAGCGTGTTCGTTTTATTAATACATTCACTTCATAACCACCTCATCTCTCTATTATCACCACTACTTTTCTGGCTGTTTCTCCGATATATCTGTCATCTTCCGGCTGGTAGAACTCTATCAGCACTGTACAGGGGTATACGCCCGGTTCCAGTTTTGTGTCCAGATATATGGTATCTATGTAAAATCCGGGATCTATCCCATCTGATTCATATAGTACACTGCCATCCTGATCGGAAAATACGCTTCCTCTGATACAGAATCTGTTCTGGCTGTCATTGGCAAAACGAATTGTTCCTTTGTCCTCTGTACTTTGGAAATAGATGACCGATTCTATACTGATATACTTCATAGCTTCTGCCAATAGCATGTTCTGTTCTTCTATTCTGTCATCTTCTCTTTCTCTTGCTGTGTGATCTCTGACCAGCGGAAGTTCTAATGGATTCCATGCTGTATAGATGCCAAGTCCGGTATAGAATCCTCCTGCCAGCATACATATAGCGGAAGCTGTTATAATCAGCTTATTTTTCCACGCCTGTTTTATCTTTATCATGAATAAACTTTTCCATCTTTTATTCGAAGCAGAACATTTACTTTTGTTTTTGCTATCTCATCTTCTGTTTCATCCAGGGCGTATGTGGTAAATATAGCTGTGGCATGATATTCTCCGCTTTCTAACTTTTTATTCAGCTCCACATATTCTATGTAATAACCCGGATCGATCAATCCGGACTGGTAAATGGTCTCTCCGGTATCATCTAAAATCAGATCTATCTGGAGGGAGTAACGGTTGCCTGGAACATTTTCTATACCCAGCTTCCCTTTTTTTCCTCCTTCTTCGAATACTGGTTCAGCCGCAATGCCGATATCTACCATTCCTTCTTCCACTTTTTGACTGAGAAGTTCTGCCATTTCTGAAGGGCTTTTTCCAGGAAGAAGTCCGCCCAGGGCATCTTCATCTCTTGCAAGTCTGTCTTTTCCCTGAGACTTCTGGGACTGATAATAGAAGCCTCCTGCTATTCCTCCCAGAATTAAGATCAGAGCCAGTGCTATAAGCCACTTTTTGCCCTTTTTCTTCTGCTCCATACTTTATATCTGCTCCTTTCCTGATCTTTAATCAGCATTTATCTGCCATATAATCTTACCTGCTTTGACGGATTCTTCAATTTGTGAATACTGTCCCCGGTATCCTCCTACCTCCACTCCCAGCTTCAATTCCTTTTCATAAGGATTATTTGCTGTTCCGGATGGTGTAAACCCACCACTGTAGGGAGGTGCCTTAAGGGATATTTCATGATCCATCCAAATGCTTTTGTCCGTGGTATCCGGGCTGTTAAAGACATAAGTACTGGTGTCATCTGATAAATTCACCCGGAAATTTTTGAAATTATTTTGGTCTGTTGTAAGCTTTGCATCTTCTGCAGCCGCTTTCCAGAACCCCTGCTCTTCACCGGGACTTTCCACGCCTTCCACATACGCATTCAGGCGGACAGCCTTACCCTGACGTACTGCCGGATTATAATTCGCATTGCCATCTGCGTCCTGATCCGCAGTCTCTGTGGAATAATTTTTCACCCAAAGTCTGGATTCTCCCACAACCCCAATCTCATAATCACTTGCCGGGTCGTTATGATCCAATACATTCACTACAACATTGGGCAGCAGCAATGTACCATTGTCAACAGAGATCTTTACCCTGCTGCTCCCATCCAGCGTTCCGTTTACAACAAATGCAAATGTTGTGGGAACCGTAACGGATATCCTGGGTCTATAATCTTTTTTCGCCACATCCAGCCAGACATCCTGGCTTGGACCAGGGTCAGCAGCCTGTATGGTAACGGCATTTTCCGCCATAAAAGTGACAGCTATGCAGAATCCCATGGCAAATGTCCATTTTCTTTTTATTTTCATTTTCTTCCCTTCTTTCCAACCGTATTTTTATGGAAAAAATCTTTTGCAGAAAAACCTTAGAGCGTGTTTTAAAATTGCTTCTCTAGAGCAAACATGCTCTGCTGTAGTACTCAGATTTCCCTGCAACAAACTTTTTCCATTCCCGGGGACACCTATATCATGTTACGGATGATTCCATGGTGGAATATCACCCGACATGCGTTTTGGTATCCCCCGGTATGATGCCATTTAATATTTATGTGATTTAATCTGTTATCTGTTTTAATTTTCGTTAATGTTACTGTTTGTTATTTGTTCTGTTTGTCAATTTTTATTTTTCAATTTTTGTTATTTTAATATTGTCTGTTAATTTTTTGAGAAATCATTGCCCGGTGCTGTAGGAATATTACTAGTTGTATTGTCAATCTCATATCCTACCGTCCAAACGATAGTTCCTACTTTTGCAGACTGTTCAATCTGTTTGTAATCCCCTCGTTTTCCGCCAACCTGAACATCAAATGCCAGGTCTTTTGCTGCACCTGTTTTAGCCAGTTTTGTTGTTGTATCTACGTTTGCCACATCAGATACATCCGGTGCATCCAGCACTACCGCATTTGCCATCTCGAAAGTATTTGCTCCTGCTGACTTATTGAATTTCTGGCTTTCCAGGCTGAGTGTGAATTCTTTGAATCCCTGTGCATTTGCGCTGTGTTTCCAGTAGTTGCGGTCTTTATCAGATCCTTTATTTTCAATGGACCCGGTCAGATTTACCGGAATGCCTTCACGTCCGCCGCCTGTTTTTTCTTTCGTAGAATAGTTGGTAAAGGTCATGGTGCTGTCCTGTTCCACCGCAATCTCATAATCACTATTATTTGACGTAGGATCCAATACATTTACTTTCACATTTGGAAGCAGTATTGTACCGTCTGTGGATGACAGAAGGTTATCTTTTTTATTATTATCCAAGGTTCCGTTTACTACAAATGCAAAAACGGTAGGTACAGTAACACGGATACGTGCATCTGCATTTGTCTCATCGTCCACTACAATACCGGCATACACATCTGTACCTCCGGGTACTGTAACTACATCACCTCCGGAATTCGTAGTTGCTGCCATAGCCGGAATTGTCATTGACATGCAGAGTGCTGCTGCTGTTAAGGTTCCCAATACTTTCTTTGCTGTGTTTTTTCTTCTCATTATCATTTCCTCCAATAGTATGTTTTATTTTTTATATATTTAAAAAGGGTAAATGGCAAACCCCTTTAAATCAATTGATTGTCAATTCAGGATCTTCAGCCTGACCTTGACATTTACCTGGCCAATATCCTCCAGGCTTTCCGGGTCGGTGGCAGTTACAACTGCCGTACAGTCATATTCACCTGCTTCCAGGTTGTGTTCCAGTTTTACCTTGTCTATGTATTGACCCGGTTTTAAGCCGTCACTTTGATAAAGGACTGTTTGGTCTTTATCCAGAGTAAGCGTTACACGGCAGTAATATCTGTTCTCTTTTATATTTTCAATCCCCAGGTTGCCTTCACTTTTACCATCTTTAAACACCGGCTCTACATTCATAGAAACATTGAACATCCCTTCTTGTACAATGCCGTCCAGCATACCCTGCAGCTCTGTAGGTGTTTTCCCTTCCAGCGTGCCGTCCTTTGCCATCTTGTCAAACCAATATTTACTGGTATCATCCATCTTTTCTTTATTCAGCAGGAAATACCCTGCCACAGCTGCTGCCGCCAGAAGAAGGAGCAGCAGCAGAACGGCCCATTTTTTGGACCCTCTCTCTTTTTTTTCCATAGATTACTCCTTTTTCCGTCAGCGGACTAATTCAAATTTATAGACCATCTGGTATTTCGCCCTGGCATTTTCTTTCACATAAGTATTCGGCTCCGTATAAGAGGTACCAAATAAAGTATCATTATATTTTTCGAAAAATGCCGTATCGGCTGTTCCTTTAAAGGTAAATTTCCCCGAGGCACCTGCTTCTAATTCCCCGAACTCAATGGGTGTGGTATTGGCTTTTGAAAGGGCAGATTCCGAAAGTCCTGCAAAACCGTTGCTGCTTTCCTGGTCTGCTCCCGTTACTGCCAGATAGAGCTTTTTATCCAGATCTGACCCTGTCAGCTCCGTTTCATCTCCTACCAGTATCATCTGGTCCCATGTAATTCCCTCGGTATGATTGTCATTTCTAAATGCCACCACGGTGACTTTTGTCTTATATTTACCACCGTTTGTAATGGTATAATCCGGTGCATCTAATGAAGCATTACGAATATTTTTGTTTTTTGCACTTGCCTGAAGCGGGTTTTCCACTGCCGCCAGGCAGACCTCTAATGGCACTGAAATGTCCATAATTTCATAATTGTATAGTTCCAAAGTGTCATTCTCCGTGGTTGATTCCACCAGATAAAGCGCTGGGTTCACCGAGGTAATGGACGTCCCAAGCTTATAGTGGTAATACTCATCGTCAACAGCATCCTCATATGCTTCCTTGATGTCATACACTGCAATATCTCTTCCATTTACCGGATTGTCGGCACCGATGTCCAGATAATCACTTGCATTCAGCTTTTCCTGGATATGTATCACCCGGTCAGCTCCCCAGACCGGATTGTCCTGTGTCCCAGTATTTTCTGTTGCCAGATAGATCTCCTGATTTGCCAGTCCGGCTGCACCATATACAATGGTAAAATATCCATCCTGGTAAATACCGGCACCTTTTCCTGCACTGTTATTCTTTATCACAGCTCCGTCTAAGTTCAGATTTCCATGATTCGCTATTGCTCCTCCTTCTTCTTTTCCATTTGACGACAGCGTATTATCATTGTGTTCCAGGATTGTTCCCTCATTTAAATTCAGGGTACTTCTTGTTTCTGTAATAATCAGAGGTGCCTCAGACTTTGTAGCTTCCGCAACATCTTCCATAGGATCTCCACTGGCAACCGGCAAACGGTGTCCATCAATAAGAATCTGCTGCAGGCTCAAACTACTGCCTTCTTTTACTTTAAACAATTCTTTTGTATGGCTTCCCGGACTGCTAAAGTTAGGATTTGCCTTCATAGCATCGGGAACCACATATCTTCGAATGTCTACGGAACCCCCGATAATGCTGATTTCGCCCGGACTGCCAGCCTCCGAATAAGAGGTTGACGATAAGGAAATATCTTTGTCAACGCTTACCGTATCTACTACATACAGATAACCTCCGCCGATATTCTTCAGCAGCTCATACGCTTTTTTCAATGTCCGAACCGCATCATTAGGCAGCCCTCCGCTATTTGTATCATCATCTCCATTCACGCCATCAATATATACTCTGCGGCGGAACTGCAGCTCCAGCATGTTTACTTCTCCTGTACGGCTTCCTTTGGAATAAATGTCGGTAACGGACCTTTCAAGCTGGTACATGGATGCCTCTTCCAGGGTTGGCTCATAGGGCTCCTGGGTACTTGTCCGTCCCGGATACTGTACCAGCGGTCTGCCAAGATACGGATCATCCATCGTTATCTGCAATTCACCACTCACCGGTTTGAAGCCACGCAGAGAGATTTGGATAAATTTACTGGACGCTGTATTGCCGGTGCTTCCGCTGCCGGTCAGATGTACTGATCCTTCTATTTTGGGTGCCCTGTCTAAGATACAAGTTCCGTCCTGGTAAATAGCGCTGCCTTTGCCGTTTGGCGTCTTCACATCCGAGATTTCAACACTGACAGCCTGGAAGGTACCTCCGTCAACATAGACACCTGCACTCTTTGCATCAGCAGCCGTATTATGATTGCGGTAGATCGTTGCGCCTGCCGGTATAATGAGGCTTCCCTTCACCTGGAAGATCGGCGCCCCGGCTTCTACTTTACCTGCTGCAAATAATGGATTACCTACTACTTCCTGGCTGTGGCCGTCGAAATAAACATTATCCACAGTTAATTTTCCGGAAACAGCTATTTCTATCATTACGCCGGTATAGGTGGGTATTTCATACTGATCTTTTTCAGGCAGCTCTTCCCATGCATCCGGCTGTGCGTATCTCTGGAAGTAGACCGGACCTTTTGCATCAATTACTTTGGCGCCGTTTTCATAATATCCGTGTGCTCCTGTTGAATCATTTATATTATTCATTTTCATTTCAACATCTACGGTAACTTTTCCGACGATTGTGATTACGCCTCCTTCAGCACCTGCCTTTAGAATCTCATATGCCCTTTCCAGTGTACGGACTGCCTTTTTTGGCGTCTTTCCATCCTGACTGTCATCTCCACTTTCGCCATTGAGATAAACGACCCCTTTTTGCTGAAGTTCCAGAATATTCTTATCGCTGCTTCTGTTCTCCAAATGATAAATTGCCAAAATTGAGGAATCCAGGCTGAAATATTTCTTTGTGCTGCTGTCAGGCACCGCTCCTATAGGATATTCAATTACACGGCGTCCTCCATATGGATTGTCCATGTTCAGTTTTAATACCGTACCGGTGACTGGTTTATAAGTTTCGTCTGCGCTGATGTAACTGCTGGCTGCTTCGTCAGCACCGCTGCCTGTCAGATATACTTCCCCATTAATCGTTGAGGCGCCTGCAATGCTCATAGATCCGCCCTGATAGACTGCACTTCCTTTTGATGCGCTTACGTCCTGTATGGTCCCGCCATTTACGGTAAGGGTACCTCCATTATTATTTACTGCACCTCCTGTTTTACCCGCTGGGAGATTGTTTAGCCTTAATTTAGTATCTGTGTTCATGCTGACAGATGCTCCCGGCTCTATCCGAATTAAGGAATCTCCTTCTATAACGTCATCTATTTCCCTTCTCCCCAATATCTGGATATTTTCAAGCCTTAGGTCTGCACCCGCAGCTGCCCGGACAACCGGTCCTGTATATGCCGCCCATTCTTTGCCTGCTCCATAAATCGGAAATCCGGTATAACGGCTGATCCATGCTGTATCAGGCAGATTCCAGGTCTCTTGTTTATTCACTTCAATCGGACCGCTGGCGTATATTACATAATTATTTCCGCCTCCCAAAGATATTGCTCTAGCCATAGTCTTAACAGCCCTGTCCGGATTTGCACCGCTATTGCTGTCTGAACCTTTTTCACTGTCTATATAAACACATTGCTTAAGTACAAGATTTGGAGCCTGCTTTTCCAGAACATAACCTGCTACCTGAGTTGTAAAATATGCAAGGTAACCGGTAGCATCTAAAATAACATCATTATCCGCTTTAACCACTACGCTGCCTTTTTGAAAACTGCCGGAACAGTCAATCATATATTTCCTGTTTCTCTGATATATGGATCCACCCAAAACCAACGGATAGGATGTACCGGAAAGATAAATTCTGTCAGAAATTACACTGCCGCCGCCCTTCAGATTGAAGGATGGTCCCTCAATATAAATACCGGCATTCATTTTTTCTGCAGGTATTGCAGTGCTCAGTGGTATGTTATCGCGGATTACTCCACCCGCCACTTCCACCTTAGAGGAACTTCCGTAATAATAGATTCCTGCACCTCTGTTAGCTTTGTTTCCTCTTATGTTTCCGCTGAGGAATTTTAACGTTCCTCCTACTACGGAGATAGCACCACCTTTGCTATAGGAAGTTGATGTGCTTTCCGTTCTAAGTGCCCTGCATATATTATTCTGTATCTCCGCACCATTTATCGTTACCTGGCCGCCGTTAACGAATATTCCGCCGCCCTGCGCACCATAAGTAGGTGAGGTATTGGTACCATTGTAGATCAATTCGTTATCAGAAATTATTCCTCCGTTGACTGTAATGGTCCCATTGTTAAATACAGTTCCCATTATGTTTGCCGAATAGCTTGACGAATCGGAGATGTTCCCTGTAATTGCTGCGCTTCCCGACATATCCAGTATTCCGTTATTATAAAAAGCCGTTCCAGTTATTAATGATGACACTTGCTCAGCTTTGTTTCCGGATATGGTACCGCCGGAAAATTCAAAAGTAGAAGAGCCACCATAGTTGTATACACCTACTCCATAACTATAGGTGACAGACCGGTTTATATTATTATCTATATGACCGGAAGTCATGATTACTTTGCCAAAATTATAGATGCCCGCGGCATATGCAGTGGTGGAAGACAGTCCGTAGCATTCATTACCAACAATACTTCCACCCTTAATATTCACATTACCGGCGTTTCGGATCGCTGCTCCGCCTTCATTGGAATTTGTCTTACGGTTATTTTGTAAATACGCCTCCTGTTCTAAATTGACTACGGCGCTGCTGCTATTGACATTGATAATGGAACCTGAAATTGCTGTATTCAACGGGATATTTTCTTTATTTCCATCAATTGTAATGTTTTTTACCGTGAATACCGCACTTCCGCCAAGCTGTATCATATGGCCAAAAAATTGCTCATCCCTTAATACTTTTGGTTTCCAGGTATCCCCTTTATCGTTTGTAAACGCTCCTCCCTCATCAAAGCTCCAGGTGTCCCCCTGGGGCTTAGCCGAAGATGACGAGTAGAAATCTACCGGATAATTGCAGATGATAATATTGGCTCCGGCATCTAATGTTTTTAATATTTCCGCTGCTTTGGCGAATGTTGCCACTGGCGCCCCCCGACTCCCACCGTTATTACTGTCATTTCCCGGTACAAGAGTGGGCGTAAGCGCCCCCTGTCCCGCGAGATATACATTATTCTCGCCCTGAACAATCAGATTCGGTGTCCGTGCCTTAATAGATTTATCTTTTGGAAAATTAGCAGTTTTTATAAAGTTGTCGATAAAAGGATCTGCACCAGCAGTAAGGGCTGTATCCGGTTCCACTAAGACCTGTCCGATAAAGTTATCGCTGCACCCGATATTGAACTTCTGATTATCCGGTTCACTTAACAGCGTAACCGGCTTATTCACATCCTGTATATAAATTTCTCCTGATATCTCAGCCTTACCGCCCAGATTCAGCTTACCGGCACAGTCCACCGCATTTCCAATGGCTGTACTGCGATTACCCTTTATCTCAATACCATCTTTAAGCGTGAGTGTCCCCTTTGAACCGACGTTAATCCCCTTCCCCTGATTATTGATAACCTTAGCGGTACCTTCCAGAGTCATCTCGATCTCATTTGGATAAATCGTTGTTATGCCACTGCTTGTATATAAATAATCATCATTAAAAATACCGTTATTACCATTGTCGTTTACCGATGCTTCTCCTGACATCAGAATACTGCTGGGCCCGGTATAATAACTGGAACTTGTTGTCTTATATCGCTCCAGATAAATCCCATATGATCCATTATTAGAAACTTTGGCACTGTCTTTTATTTCCACTGCACATGATCTTCTGGACCAGATTCCATAATTGGAATTTGCTTCCGAACGTGAAGTCCCACCAATAACGGCATTGTCTTCCAGTATAATTTTAGGACGTACTGCGGTACTGGTTGAAGTGGTACAATAATCAAAGTATATGCCATAGCTATTTTTACCTATTCTGGAATTACCCCGCATAATAATACTGGTGTTATTGAGCGCATAAGAAGAACTTCCATATACACCGTAGCTTGATCCTTCAATTTTTGCATTTCCATCCAGCACAACGGATAAATTATCACCATCAGAATTTGTAGCATTTATATTATATAAATAAATACCATAATAATTATTTTCATTTATAATGGCGGAGTTTCCGTCCATATTAAAACGGCTGCTTTTTGAAACATTCATCGCATAAACACCTTTGCTGCTTTTCAGTATCCGGGCATTGTCATGTAAGGATGCGACATTATTCGCAGCGTTCATAGAAATACCTGTTTCAGACTGTAGAATGGACGAATCCTGATTCATCTCCAGCATTGGCGTATCCGATACGGTCGTTCTTCCTAACAGACCTGCCCCATACCTGCCCGGAGCCAGAATATAGGAAGAATCATTCATAATAGCTTTGGAATTATCTCCTTGTATGCCAATGCCGCCTGTACTGCTATTAAGTCCTGGCATGTTCCCCTGACTGCTGTCATTATTCAGGTACCTGTAATTTTCTATACCTGAATGATCCTGCATCGTTAGAGTTCCGCCGCTGTTCAACCTGACTGCCCAGTTCCCATGCCCACGGATTACAGCTCCATCCGATTGATCCGGATTAAGCCCTTTCATCAAAATGCTGCCTCCTACGCTCTCAACTCCATAACTGTAGTTATTTTGCAAAATTGTGTTTTCCAATATAAGCGATGTATTGGAGGTTAGATAAATCATAGCCTGGATCGTATTATTAGCCCCGTCTACAGCGCCTGCATTTCCGTCCATCAGAAGCTTGCCCACGGTAAATTTACCGGAACCATTGTTTAACAATCTGGCCATAACGCCATAGTAACTGGCAAACCGTTTTACCTGTGCCAGATTTGTATTAATGACATCGCCCTGGGAATTAGTCGTGTCAGACTGAACAAACTCTTCTGCTTCATAATCCAGCTCCCATTTCTGATCTCCGGCGTCTGCAGGTATCCTTACTTCCCCGCATATGTAAATATAAGGCTCAAATCCATCCGGATCATAGCCCGGATCTCCCGCAGCCTTTTGGGCATTTATTTTTGCCTCTGCAATCCTGTCTTTTAAAATATCTTTTGCCTTCTCAAATGTAAGCACTGCATTAGACGGAGAGGTCCCTGCGTTTGAATCACTTCCATTGGTCCCATCCAGATAAACCCCTTCTCCAACCAGAATAATATTTTTATTAAATCCTCCCAATTGGGTCTTTGGCGGTATCTCACCTCCTGTAAAATAGGAAACATAAGGCTCTGCATCCTGAATACCTGAATAATAATATGTTTTATCAATTACATTAACTGCGCCATATTTTGCCGGCGTAACGACTACACTGCCCACCTCAAAAGCATCTTTATTTAAGTATAAAGGCATTTTTCCTTCTGAACCGGTTACCGGCACTTTTTCAAGCAAATATAATTTACTTGTTGCCGTATTTAAAAAGATCTTATCTTTCATATCCAGCGCTTCAGGATCAATGTAAATCTTATTGGATGAAGTAGTACTTATATCCAGATATATCCCGAACTTTCCAGCCTCTGTATTTTTCGAATCATAGGTTCCGCCTAAAAACCACATAGTACTGGATATATAGCAGCTGCTACCCTGATTCACCGCGGTGTTATTTGTAAGTGAAGAGCCGGTTCCAATATAAGAAGTTCCTCCATTGTTGAAAAAACCACCACCGTTTTCAGTCGCTTGATTGCCGGAAACTTCCGTATCTTCCAAATATATCACTCCGCCAACTGTATTAACACCTCCGCCATACTGAGCTGTATTATCTTTTAAATACGACTCTGTTACTTTTATCGTATTTCCACTGATATATAATCCTCCGCCACTGGATACTGCATTATTTTCTTTTATCTCCACCCCCTGCAGAATATCTAAATAACTGTTGGAAGTATAAATGCCGCCTCCATACTGGCTGGAGTTTTTTTGTATGATGCTGCCGGTAATGGAATAACGACTGCTTGAGTATCCGCCGTTGAGATACAATCCACCTCCATAATAACTTTCATTTCCCTGGATTGTTCCTCCTGACATCGTAAAACTGCCAGCGGTAGAATAGACCCCTCCGCCATAATAAGTATTTGTATTATTTTCAATAATACCCCCTTTGATGGTTAAATTACCTCCGGTACTGTAGATTCCTCCGCCATAACGACTGCTGCCGTTTGTTCCAATCGCTTTATTTCCGGAAATCTTTCCACCATCCATTACCATCTTCACACCGGAACCCAGATACACACCGCCTCCGTAAACGTAATAGCCTGTACCAGTATTATCTGATATTACTGCGTTTCCACTTAAATTTAGTTCTCCGCCAGTTATATAGATTCCGGCCCCATAACTATTGTAAGAAGAACTGCTTCCAGCCGTGGCACCTGTTCCTCTGGCCTCATTATTGGTGATGCTTCCTCCACTGATGTTGAGGATACTGTTTGAACCGACAGAATAAATACCTCCTCCATAGCCTTTATAATAATCATATATGGAACGGTTAGAATTAATTGTTCCCCCTGTCATTTCTATCTGAGCATTGCTTACATATACTCCAGCACCATATCTGCTTATATCAGAGCTGCCGTTATCGGTAATGCTGCCTCCATTTAAAGTAAAAATGGTATCATTTTTATTTACACCTGTTACATATACACCCAGTGATTTACGGGTTATCGTCCCCCCGTTCATCGTAAATCTCGTTTCCTTGCCGGATGCTCCCTGAACCTGAACCCCAATTCCCAGATAAGAGCTGTTAAAGCCTCTTAAAATAGTACCATCCTCAGAGGTATAGGTTCCTCCGGGAAGTACATTTATCATGATATTACTGTTAAAGTTATAATCATATTCCATCTGGAGAGAGGCGGTAGTAAGGTTTCCTCCGTCCTTTACCGACACCAGCGTACCTGGCACCGTTTTATGGTGTATCGTGTAATCCGTATTTGTCTTACAGCAGGTAATTTTCGCTTCACTGCTTCTGTCTTTCCCTGCATCATCGATGAAATTCCATACCTCTGTTCCGGTAATGTCAACGGTATCACAGATATAGATCACTCTGTTTTCAGGAGCAATCTCATCCCAGTTTTCTAATAATATCTTTTTTGCCTGGGCGAAGGTTTTCACCGGCCAGTTACAGTTTCCTCCAAACCACGCATCGTTTCCTTTCTGGCCATTGAGATAGACTCCGGTAAAGACAAACTTACGATAAAGTTCAATATGATTTTCAAATACACCGTCACTATCCTCATACGTATCCTTACGAAGTCCCCACCCGGCATTTTGATTACGGCTGTGGAGAACAAATGCATCCAGGTAATCTGACGCGTCGCTTCCGGCGGGTCCCATAATTACATCTGCATACTGATATACCTGATTGTCGTCTAACCCCGAAAAATAAACATTAAATTTACGGTTACCCGGATCAGCGGCCAGTTCTATCGTACAATCTGCCAGACGGTCCCTGTATTCCGGATCCAATTCTGTCTGGATGCTTCCTCCTGTTATGGTCATTCCTTCTCCGATCACCAGCTTTCCAAGAACATCACCTGATGAGCCGTCATAACTTCCTGCAATCCTTATACCGATACCCTGTTTACAGGCTACGTCAATATTAGACATTTTAAATGTTTCACCCGGAGGAATGATCAAAACTTCCGTAGGATATTTCTCCCATTGAGACAACGCAATCTTATTTTCACCATCCAGCTCCGTTATTGGCACACCATTCTGAGTAAACTCCGGATCACCTACGACTACCGGACTCATTACAATAACAGTTCCGCCTTCTCCGCCAAGCAATTCTTTCGCTTTTTCCCAGCTCTGGACCGGATGCTGGTCATCAATACCCGAATTCCCATCATTGCCTCCCGGAATCGCAGGTCTGTCACCTTCGGGACTTGATGCATCCTTATTTACATTCCAATAGACGATCTGGCTGCCCACTGCGCGAGCCGATGAACGGACTTTATTTTCCGTATTGTTTTCAGGCTCTTCCATGTCCGTCTTATCTTCATCTTTTGGAGAAACTTTCGAAACATCTTTTTCTGCATCTTTGGTTTCATCTTTCGTTTCATCTCTGGTTTCATCTTTTGTTGCATCTTTTGTTATATCTATTGTTGTATCTATTGTTGTATCTTTATCATCTGTTTTAGACAGCAGTGTTAAATAAATTTCTTTTGCTGTGTCCTCCTTAACCCAAAGTTTCCAATTATTTTTTGCGCTCTGTTCCAACGTAAAATGACTTAATAAGCTATCTCCGCTTTCCCCATTTTCATAGAGTGCTGATAACGCCATTTCCTCGTTTACATTTGCATCCGCCTGTACAGATATAGTGAAAGTTCTACCTTTTTCTAATTCTTTCAGAACCTGAATGGAAGGCTTCTTCACCTGGCTGTTTCTGTAGTCCAATTCCAGATTCCCCTGAACGTTGAGCCCATCTCCAATCACAAGGCTTCCGCCCGTAACCCTGATAAGTGTCTGGTTTTCTCTGCCGGCAGCTGAGGCTAATGTCATATTAGAAAGTACAGCCCCTCCTTCTTCGATAAGAAATATTGACTGGTCTTCCCCTTTTCTTTCTGCCCAATTAACAAACCGTATGCCTCTTCCATCTAATTCTGCTTTTTCAGAAGAATTGATTTTCATTGAGGACATAACATAAACTGTAACCTCATCTCCGGGTAACTTTTTCAAATCCGCTGCCTTACTGAATATATCCTCTATATTTGTCAAAGGAGTCTGAGAACTTTTACCATCCCGACTATTATCATCCGTATTTTTCTCTGCATCAGCGGATGGATCCCAATAGAGCACCGGTGACTCCTGGCTTTGGTTTTCTTTGGATTCCGCCTGAGTTTCCTTTGTACTATCTTTTGTGCTGTCTTTTGAACTTTCTTTTACAGTTTCCTTTATACTGTCTTTTGATTCCTGAGTTCTTTTATCCGTCCCGGCTGCTCCTGATACTTCGTTCTTTTTTTCTGTATCCGTCTTTTTATCCGTGGCAGTTGTTTTCTCTGTATTCGATATGTTTTTTTCTGTCAAAGGGGTCTTATTTATTTCTGTGGTGGATTTTTCTGTATCCGGCTTCCTCTGTATTTCAGTCCCCTTTTCTGAATCTGTTGCCTTTTCCAGTTTTGTTTCATTTTCCGAGACTGATTTCGCTTCACCTGAATACTCGCCTATCGTATTTACTTTTCCGAAATTGTATTTTTCTGTTGCTGTTCCAGCAGCCTCTGTTATTCCCGGACTGCATATGATAATACCGATGCAAAGCATAACAGCCACTATTTTTTTTACTTTTTTATTCATTTGTGCTCCCTCCGATTTTATAAATATTGTCTATAACAAAGTCTTTTCTTTTATTCATTCTAATAGGTTCCTGGAAATTACTGGTGATTAAATCAGACTTTTTTCTTCAGATGTGATAGAATAAGGCAAGTAAGAAAACTGTAACAAAAGAATACGTGATATATGACAATAGCAAAACCGGCGAAAGCCTGTGACGCAAAGCTATCAGGGTCTGTAAAATGACAGCCAGCTGCCGACTTCCTTCTTGGATTATGCCTGCATGCTGGCTGTCATTTTTATGTATTTTTAGCTGGGGAAAAAAGTCTACCTTTTTCTCCAAAAACAATATATTTTCGACAATATATTACAATTAATTTATCATGGAGATTAATTCAAATGATTGCTTTGTAACGCCCATTTAAAAAAAGTTTTATGATCTACTTTTAATCTTCTGGCAGCTTCCCTGCCACTGATACTATTTTCAGACCATTGTTTATATACGTTTGTAAAATTAGCAGGTAGCTCTTTACTGGGACGACCAAATTGTACTCCTTTTACCTTGGCCACTTCAATTCCTTCCTTTTGCCTTTGCCGGATATTTTCTCTTTCTATCTGCGCAACATAAGACAAAATCTGTAAGACAAGGTCTGCTATAAAAATACCTGTTATATCATTTTCTTTAACTCTTGTATCTAACAGAGGAAAATCAATGACGACAATATCGGCTTTTATTTCTTTCGTCAATCTGCGCCATTGGCATATTATTTCATCATAATCTCTTCCCAGGCGATCTATCGATTTTACATATAATACATCTCCAGCCTTTAATTTCTTTATTAGCTTTTTATACTGCGGACGATCAAAGTCTTTACCCGATTGTTTATCTTCGTATATATGACTTGATAAAATACCAGCTTTTTCCATAGCTGCCAGTTGACGGTCTGTGTGTTGATTTTTTGTTGATACGCGTACGTATCCATATTTCTGGCTTTTCATTACATTCCCTCCATTTGTGAATATTCATGAATTATTATGCCACAACTTTCATATTTTTGAACTGGAATATTTTTTAAAATTAAAAAAGCGGAAAGAATTGTGCATTTTTACAATTCTTTCCACCTTATTTAAAGTATAAAATCAACTAATACTTTTTATATTAATCATTTTTAAGTACGCTTCCTGTTCCCAGTCATCAATGATGATATCATAATGGGTATTAATTTTAATACATCCATAAAGCATAATTATAAATCCTATTAATATCATGACCCCAAATGTTGCCGCCATTTTCTCCTCCTGTCAATCAGACTCCGTAACAGGTTTATCTGTATCGAACCTGATAAGTGTAATTATCACTGCTTCTGTAAGTCTTACTTCCGACTTTCTTATTTGCTATTACGTAGATATAATATGTTCTGCCTTTTTTCAGCCTGCTGCTACCATATTTTTTAATTATAGTTTTTGTTGATTTTGTTGTAGTGGCTTTTCTATAACCGGAATTACGTTTGCTTGAAATGTATACAGTATAGTTTGTTGCTCCATTTATCTTGTCCCAGGAAGCCTTAATTCCCGTTCCGGATTTTTTACCTTCCACCTTTGGTTGAATTGCAATGTAGGAGGTTGACCAGGAACTATACTTCTTACCTGTTTTTAACTGAATATAGGCGCGAACTTTTACTTTATAAAAGTCTTTTTTTATGTTTGAAAATGTATAGCTGTTAGTGTTATAGTTTATAACTTTCGTGGAGCCTATTTTTTTATTCTTAGCAGAGTATAAAGCAATTTCGTAACCATTTGCGTTTTCTGCCCTTTCCCATTGAATACTTGCTTTTTTGATATTTGTGTATCCATAATCGGTAAAAATATTTTTTACACTTGACGGTACTGTTTTTACATCATAAACTGTTGTACCATAGCTGGTCACCGCTGTATAACCGCCTGCGCTCCGTTCCGGATATACTTTATACTTATATGTTCCGCCCGCCTTTAGATTATTAATGGTATAAGTATTGGCTGCCGTCTTTCCTATATAGATCTCCTGATTGCTTTCAATCTGATATACATTATATCCGGTTGCTCCGGCTGACTTATCCCATTGCAGTGTTACACTTGATGTACCGGCATTTGTCTGTATTACCTTCTGATATGGAATCTGAACCGGTGTAGTAGCAACTGCTATTCCAGCTGACCATGGTCCATATATCTTATTGGGGTATTGATTTTCATAAGCCCGGACTCTAAAGTAATATGTCATTCCAGCAGTAAGTCCGCTCTTACTGCAATCCAGACTGGTCATTGTATAGCCAATAGAATACCAGTTCCGGTTGTCTTGTGAATACTCTACCTCATATCGGATGCTGCTTCCCATAACCTGATTCCAAACGACCTTAACAGATCCTTCTGATGCTGATGTCTGTCTCAATCCTGAGGGAGCGCCCGGCGCAGCCAATGCTGACATGCTAAAAAACAAAGCAAGCAGAAATCCCAACACCATTATGGTTCCAGCCCTTTTATATCGTTTTGTGTGAAGATTCATTTTATCGTAATCATACATTTTCATTATCCTCCTTAAACCTGTTCTGAGGGTAGTTTATCATAAATTCATTTCTGAAATCCCAGACTTGTCCTGAAATGCCTATTTACCTGCATGAATTGTTTTTTTCAATGTATTCTAATTCTTTTATTAAATAAAAACTTGATTTCAGTGCAAAAAAACTTCCTTCCAGTCAGAGGATATTTGACAAAAAGGGGCTGTAAAAAAACTCCACACACAGGAAAATCGCTGAAGTCGTTAGAGA
>OATB01000181.1_pt1 | contig 63265 bp, 35 predicted proteins | sample 1494941 | NCBI WGS metagenome assembly OATB01 (sample SAMEA2579931, study PRJEB22360) | human gut metagenome | reverse complement strand
TTCCTCAGCTAAACCCAAATATAAGTCATTTAATAGAACCCTATAAAACGTTCGCTGTAATACTAGACAGGACAACAGAAATTGACATATAAATACACACTGCGAAAACACTATAGGCCTACACATTTTCATGTGAAGGTCTACAGTGTTATATTTTCATTTCCGATATTTTATTTATCTAAATCAATATCTACCCCATACAGTGCTCTGGATGCCATAGCCTCCTGATCTTTTTCTTTATATGTTGAGATTGCATTTTCCCCTACATACACAGACAGTTTTGTTAGTTCCCTTCCCTGAAGAGGATATACCTGATAAGCACCGTTTTTTGAACCCTCCTCATAACTAAAATCCAGTTTTTGACCATTTTGATCAAAAACCGCTGCTGCATAATCACCAGTAACAGCGATCCAATAATTTGCATTTATTTCTTCGTCGGTGAGATCCTCCCATGTACTTCCAGACTCGATTGCTGTTGCTTTATCTTCTTCATAAAGTTTCTTCTTTACTGCAAAAATCTCTTCCTCATTGGCATATAAGCCCGGCAGTATGGTTTTTACTTTGACCTCATACGGAGTCACAATAACTTTTTCGATGCCAAACCCATTGCTTTCCTCATTAATATCATATACCTTTACCGAATTAGCATCAACCTTTACCGTAAAATCTAATTGCCAGTTTCCCTTTATTGTTACCAGTGGAAGAATCGGCTCATATCCTTCCCTGAACTTGGGCTTTTCATTTTCTCCAACCGGGATCTCATACTTCTTATCATTTTCTATTGATTTTACAGCTAATTCACGGTCTTCGTAAGTAATGGAATTCAGATTCAGCTTAAGATTGAATGATTTATCTGACTGGATGTAGTCCTTATCCAGATCTATTTTTATCATTCCTTTGAATGTACGTTCATCAACCAGACGTCCTTCTATCGTACTTCGCGCTATGTCCAAAGCTTTACCCCCCTCCCCAATCCGGGCACTGCCTTCCGGCATTAAATTGGGCAGATGCGTTATACCCTCCTCATCTGTATATACATCATACATATTCTGAAATGGCTGCTCCCCGGTTATCGAAAGTGTTACATAAACAGACATCCCATCACAATATGCCTCTTCTGCCTTTATTAACAAACCTGCATCATCCGATTCAATAGAAGCACCTTCCAGATTTTGTGCCTTATCAGAAAAATTTCCTGAAAACTCAACATCATTTTCCACATCCTTAAATATCCCGCCAATCACTGGGATCTCAGCTGCCAAAACCGGATTGTGAAATCCCCAGATAAAAAATGCTGTAATCAGAGCTGCCGTACTTCCCACACCCACCGATACAGATTTTATCACTTGTTTTCTTCTGATTTTTTTCACCAGCTTCATACTTTCTGTAATTGTTTCATCTAAACGTTGAGGTGTAGGTATTTCATTCCTATTATTGTACATAAATATAATCCTCCTTTAAATATTTGCGTAATTCTTCTCTTCCCCTGCTTAGATATGCTTTCACTGAGCCTTCCGGAAGATCCAGAATTTCCGCAATTTCACTAACTTTTAAGTCATCAAAATATTTCAGCATAATGACATTTTTATATTTCTCGGGCAATATATCTATCGCTGCGTACAGATCCCATTTTTCCTCCAGCGATACGTCCCCTTCCGGTGCACACAGGGGAAGATCATCATAAGGAACCTGTTCCCTGTGGCTCCGGAAGTAATCCTTTGATACATTGATTAGAATTTTAGTCAGCCATGTCTTAAAATACTGTGGTTCTTTCATATTTTTAATAGAGGAAAACGCTTTTACAACGCATTCCGAGACGATATCCAGGGCAGCATCTTCATTTTTCACATAGAGATATGCAGTCCGGTACAAATATACCTTATATATCTCAATTAACTGCCCATAGGCATTTACATTACCATGCATGGCTTTTTTCGCCAATTTTACTTCATCCAATTTCTCTTACCGCCTTCCTCATGTTTTTCCGGAAAATCATGTTTTGTAAGGTTTGTTTTAACTATTACACTATTTAGACGTGCTGTAAAGGATAATGGTTACAAATAATTACAGAAAGTTATAAAATAGTAAACTGAACACTGGGTGTAGATACTATAAACGTATTATGATAAAATTAAAAAACAGGCTACCGTAATAAAATCAACTGCTTTATGAAATTAAAGCGCTTTCTTCATTCTAAGGAAATTACGTCCGGTCTGCCACATCCCAGGTTCCAACATGCTCCGCAAAACCCAATTACAATGCGTAATATTCCACACATATAATTGACTCGCTCAGGAGGTGATAAAAATCAAAAGTAATCGTATGTTTGGCATTCTGTGTATTTTATTAGAAAAGGAAAAAATTACGGCGAAGGAACTTGCATCCTATTTCGAAGTATCCGTACGAACCATTCACCGGGATTTGCTGGATTTATCCAGTGCCGGGTTTCCGGTTACTTCCTGGCAGGGAATCGGTGGGGGAATATCGCTGCTGCCGGATTTTCGCTACTATAAATCAGCCCTTACCAAAGAGGACAAAGATATTCTAAGTGCTGCTATTCAGAGCCTGGCGAGTATTGATGACCAGGTAAAAATCAAAACACTGCTGGCAAAACTGCGTTTTTGCAATGATGATAAATTATTGCTGGAAAATGATGTAATTATTGATTTTACTTCTTGGAATCAAAGAAGTACACTGATTCAAAATATTAAAAAAATCAGGTCGGCTATCGCTAATCACCGGCTTTTGGAAATGAGTTATTATGGTGGCAGCGGTTCTTCCCACAGAGAAGTAGAACCCTATAAAATAATATTTAAAGAAGAAAACTGGTATCTGTTTGCTTTTTGTACTTCCAGGAATGATTTTCGCATATTTAAGGTAAGCAGAATTACCGATTTAAAAATAAAGGACACTACCTTTATAGAGCGGAAAAATTATGACATTCCTTTGCTGAACAGTCAGCTTTCCAATAACAGTGGCATACAAGTCTCCATAAGAATGGATAAATCCTTTGAATTTCTGGCGATTGATTTATTCGGCACTGAAAATATCCATACTGAAAGTAACAATTTATTTATTACCTTCACGACGGAAAATCCGCAATGGGTTATCAGTACCATTGCAGGTCTTGGAAATAAGTCTGAAATACTGGCACCAGAAAGTCTGCGTTCAAAAATGAAACTTTTTTTAGAAAAGGCAAAAAACTTATATGAAACATGACACACTGTTGTCTTATTTGGGGATTATAATCTGATTAAAGGAAGTATTTATTAGTGAAAATACTATGAAATGGAAGGTACCAGAAATGACATTGGAAAAGCAATATTCCATTGATATTGATACAGTTTTATCCCACAGATGGGATAATGGTTTTGATTATTGGGCTACGCCTGATAAGAATCTGATCAAAGGTTCTCCGTTCTCCACTCTGGAATGTGTACTTTATTTGTTAGATTTAGGGATGGATCCGGGCGATGCGGTTTTAAAGGAGTGCGCTGAACTGATTTTCAGTGTCTGGAGAAAAGACGGGCGTCTGAAATTATCACCTAAAAGTTCTATTTATCCTTGTCACACAACCCATGCCGCCAGTGTACTCTGCCGCATGGGATATGCCTCTGACGGCAGGGTTAAACAGACATTACGGTATCTTTTAGATACCCAGTATTCTGACGGCGGATGGCGATGCAATAAATTCAGTTTCGGAAGAGGACCGGAAACGGAATTCTCTAACCCACATCCAACCCTGAACGCCCTGGATGCATTCCGCTTGAGCAGCGACTTCAGAAAAGAACCGGCACTGGATAAGGCAGTTGAATTCCTTCTTGCCCATTGGACTATCCGCAAACCCATCGGTCCATGCCACTATGGAATCGGTAAGCTATTTATGCTGGTGGAATATCCGTTTCGCAGCTATAACCTATTTTTCTATGTGTATGTCTTATCTTTTTATGAACGTGCAAGAAATGACAGCCGCTTCCTGGAAGCTTTTCATGCTCTGGAATCCACGATGACAAACGGGCAGATTATCGTACAGCGCATTAACCGGAAACTGTCTGCACTTAATTTTTGCAGGCAGGGAGCCCCCAGTGAATTGGCAACACTAAGGTATCAGGAAATTGTAAAGAATCTGGAATCAAACAAGCCCCGGTTTTAATACCGGAGCCGATTGATTCTGCCGCCTTACACTTATTTTAATCATAAAATCTGACGTGAACCATCTGTAATGTAATTCCATTGTTATTACATTGTATACATTGTCAGCAATGATAAACACGGATTCCTTCCTTCATTCCATAAGGAATCAAATCATATTCTTCTGCCCGGGGCCTTCCAAAGCGAGGGGACTTCCTCCACATATCCGGCCATGCGGATCTCCGCGGCTGATCCGGACAATGATGAGGACCCAGCAGATTTTTAAAGCCTCCGCATACCCGGACCTTTATTTCGTTGTTTCCGGTAACACAGTGCCTTGTAATGTCAAATACAAAATTTCCGTTTACCCCTATTAAACCTATTTCTTCATCATTTACAGATAAGGAAGCGCAAGTAGTCTCCAACTGGGACGGCAGGGATACCAGGACTTTCCCTTCTTTAGCTTTAGCAAAAGAGCAGCTGTACAGCACAGCTCCTTCATACATAGGGTATCCCTGTTCTATCCAGGTTCCATAACGAAGCTCCTTCTTCTTTTTGATTGTCCAAATGCCTTCTACCGGAACAACCCGGAACTCACCACGGATATACACTGGCTCCACTTCCAGCCTCACATCAAATCGGTCAGTTCTCAAAACCAGTACATTCTCTCCTTTTATCATCAGACCTGCTATATCCGCAATTGCATTCAGCTCATCCAGATAATAACCGTCCCTCCAGATAACCGGTTTCCCGTTCAGCTCAGCTTCATACTGTCTTCCCTGCTCTGCCTCAAGTTCTGCAACCTCCGGTATATCTTCAACCTGGAATCTATATGATACTGTGAATCCTGTGCCATCTCCAAATTGGTTGCTGTCCAGGTAACGCCGCTTAAACTGTACCTGATTATCCCAGGGATTATCGGGGTAGCCGCGATGCCGGTAGATCTCTTTTCCTGCAAACAATGCACACATATCCGGATAAGACCTGCCATCTAACTCCAGGTCACAGTAATCAATAATCAAACTGTTCATTGATTCCGCTTCTATCTTATCTAACTTCACCGGAAGTTCCGTTGCACGATCGACTGCTGGTTTTGAATAGGCTGCCAAAGGAACATTCCTTTCCGTCACCGTTTTATCTGCCCCCTGCTGGCAAATTAGGAACATGGCTGATTCATATCGATCCAAATCCAGGGTAAACGTAATTTTTCCATTCATTTCCCGTGAAGGATAAGCCTTGGCTTTTCCATCCCATAAATCCAGATATTCCACCTGGCTGCCACATACCGTGATTTCATTTTTTTCTTTGCCAAGACTATGATTAACAAAATAATAAACTTGATATTTTTCATCCAATACACGTCTCATGTGCTCCACGCCGGTCTGAAAGGGTTTTGCTGATTTTATGCGGTTTTTTAAAAATCCCTTTAGCTTATTAGACATTTCCTGTGGAGTTTCTACAGCTATCCAGTTTTTATGGTGACTCAATTTTTCTTCCACAACATGATTTTCCCTGCCTTTTACATAACCTCCCGGTATGCCAAGGCTTATTATCTTGCCGCCTTCCTTAAGAAATAATTCCAGCAGGCCTACCGTGGATGACAGCATATTTTTCATTTCACCTGTAATCAGGATTACCTGGTATTCCTGGTTTTTCAGCTGCATTCTCCCGGATTTTACCTTGCCATGGCGTTTCATAATATCTTCATTGCCCAGGTCAAAATCCCACTGGTCATCGATTAACCGCTGCATAGCTGCATAATACGGACGCATATCCGGCGTTTTGGAAAGATTGTCCTTCACAACCAATCCCGATGGCTCCCCATCCATAATTCTCAAATATCCGGTAAGAGTGGGGTGCATCAGCAACACACGCTGTTCCATACGTCCCTGGGATAATAGTGCACACGCTCTGCCAAAATAATCATTTATACCGGTAAACTGATCCCACCAGGGCTGCCGCCAGTCAAATGACTGGGGATGATCCCGCTTTCTTGCTCCGATGTAGGAGGTATAGGTCAGATGTTCATTGATAAAATTAACCCCATTTACCATGAGCCAGTCGCCTATTCTCTTGAAATCAGCCAGCGTGGAATCCCACCCTCCGGCACCAAACGCTTCGCAAAAACACCGCTCCTGTCCAAATTGATTGACCACACTGCGCAATTCCTGCATGATTAAGCCCACATGTTCATTTGGACGCTCCAATAACTTATCATTGACCAGCATATCAATTGCAGGCCATCCCATATATTCAAAATTAGCCATAATATTGGGTGATGTGGTACCGGCGCTTGCCCTGGGCCAGTCATCTTCCATGTAATGGCCTGTGAGGGCAATCCCGTGTTCCTCACACCACGTTGACAGGGGAAGCACAAAATTCTCTACCCACAGCTGCCGCGTAGTATCGTAATAATCATGACGCACTTCTAGATCGGTATGCTCAAACCAGTCGGCTTGGGTATCCGTAAATAAAGACGGCAGATAATCCTCCAGATGATAGCCATTTCTCTTATAGAATTCATGGGAAAACCAATAGCTGTAAGGCAATGCCGTGCTTCCCGCGGTTCCATATACACCGCTTCCGGTTATCGCCGGCTCATCCATAAAGATTGCAGGGATTGCCTTTCCGAATTCCCCGCCAAAATGGTCAAAATAAGGCTGGTAAACCTTTTCGATAAATGTGTCCGTCACTTCTCTTCTGAGAAGGTCTACATTGGCAAATCCTGCCATCCACCCGGTTGTCTCCCCTTTTACAAACCCCATAATGATAAACCAGTCTGCCTTTTCAGCCCACTTATTTCTGGGAAGAGTCGTAATGTCTTTTAATAATCTTATTTTTCCACCGACTATTATTTCACAGGCAAACACCCGTACCTGACTGACATCATCAAACCATTTCTCTGCTTTTTCATCTGTCTGCAGCTGGTCTTTATGCACCAGTTGAAAGTTGACGGAGGTTCCCAGACAATCCGGAAGTTCTGCAGATACATGACCTCCCCCAAACCCGGAAGGATAAGAATTTTCATCATATATGTAGAGCTTCATTCCTCGCTTTTTGGCAGCATCCAGGGCATAGCCCCATTGTGTAAACCACTCCGATGATAAATAGGTGATTACCATTCCTGGTCTTGGATGGACGATGGCACCTCCGAAACCATGATTTTTCAATTCATCCAGAGCATGGTCAATCTGGCTGTCGGTCATAGTGTCATTCCATACCCAAAGAGGTGCTGTCCTCATAATTGCACTTGGATTTTCCAGTTCCTCCATAAATTTTTCCAGCTTAAAGCTCATATAATTCCTCCGTTCCAATAATAATTATTGCGATTTTATTTTATCTGCGTTATCATCATTATATCAATTAATAACCGGTATTCAATAATGATAATTGCTCTATAATATCGAATAATTGCGGAGGTATAAATATGATTCATTACAATATGGATGTACTGGAGGAGTCATTTACTGCGGCAGTAGCACCTGATTCTGTAACTGCATCTTTTCCTTTTTCTGTTCTGGCAGATGGCATCTTTTCCACCGGTCCGTCTTATTATACGGAACGCTCCGGACAGAATTTTTATATTCTTCTTTACACGCTAATGGGAGAAGGCCTGATTACAATTGGAAACCAGCAGATAACACTTTCCAGGCATCAGGCAGTACTTCTTCCTTCCTATGAGTATCATAGATATCAGAATGGATCCAGAAGTCCATGGGATTTCGCATGGGCACATCTTACAGGGAGCGGTGTCTCTGATTTAGCCGTTTCCTTAAATACCGAAAAAATTCATGCGGTTACCCCTGTTAATACAGATCAATTTTTTGAAGACTTTCAAAATTTGTATCGGGAAACGAAAGAGGGAACCCTTCTTTCCTGCGCCCGTTTAAGCCATTATGTCTCAGGACTGCTGACCGGTATGCTGGAAGGGCTTTTACAGGATGTCTCCCAATCCTCTTCGGGAAATTCAGATATTACCGCTGTTGTGGAATATTTGCAGATGCATTACCAGGAAGCGGTTTCCATTGATGCACTGCTTGAAAAAATACATTTTTCCAAATATCATTTCATCCGGCTTTTTAAAAAGCAGGTGGGCACAACTCCTTATTCTTATCTCACCGGGTACCGCATTGGCCAGAGCAAGCGGCTGCTGTGTACCACCCACGACAGTATCCGCGACATTGCCAGCCAGGTGGGATTTACCGGTGAAAGTAATTTTATCCACCAGTTTAAATCCATCGTTGGCGTAACGCCTGCAGCATACCGGAAAAATAATTGGGGATTCTGATTTATTTTTTTCTGTATTTCGTAAGATCGATTGCAACGGCTACTGCAATGATAATACCCTTGATTACCTGCTGCCACATTGGGCTAACGGCAATAAACTGCAATCCATACTGGATTACGGAGAAAATCAACACACCGCTGACGATTCCGCTGACTTTTCCGATGCCGCCGTTTAATGAAACACCGCCCACTACGCAGGCTGCAATGGCATCCAGCTCGTATCCGTTTCCATACTGGTTTGTAGCTCCCGCTGTTCTTGCTGCTTCCAGTACTCCGGCAACACCATATAAAACAGATGCCAGAACAAAAATCCCCATAATCGTTTTGAATACATTAACGCCGGAAACAATGGCTGCTTCCCGGTTTCCGCCAATGGCATACACATTCTTGCCAAATTCTGTTTTGTTCAATATAAACCAGATCAACACTACGAAAAAGATTGCGATTGGCACTAAAATAGATATGCCCGGAAATCCACCGATCTCAAGGATTTTTTTCTGTCCCAGCACGATAAAATCACTGCGGATTCCACCGATGGGCTGAGATTTGTTTGGTGCCATGTCGAAATACAGCGAACATGCTCCGTATACGATAACCTGAACAGCTAATGTGGCAATAAATGGATGCATATCGAATTTAGCCACCAAAAAACCATTTAAAATACCAAACAGGGCACATGCTGCAATTGCCAAAAGAATTGGAAAAATAACTGCCATATAAGGAAGGTCCGGGAAGAATCTGTTGGCATAATCAACCGTCTGCAGCATAGATGTGGAAACCACTGCTGCCAGGCCAACCATACGTCCCGCCGAAAGGTCCGTACCTGCGATCAGCAGGGTAAAGCAGATTCCCAGTGCCACAATCATCTTGGTGGAAGACTGCGTCAAAATGTCCAATAAGACCTGAAGCTGCATAAAGCGCGGCTGGATAAACATGATCACAACGATTAAAACCAGAAGTGCAATCATAATCGCATTATTTGTAATAAACCTTTTTGCTGTCTTTCCTGATAACTCTACATCTGTACCATGGAATCTCCGGGCTGCAATCTGATTGATTCCATAACCCAGGGCTGCTGCCCCAGCCAGTGCCACATACAGGTATAGATCATAAAAAACTGCGGGATCTAAAGCCCAGTACAGGACAATTCCTAACACCAGCAGTATAATGCCTGCTGCAATAAATGAAATGGCAAATGGCTTACGAGCTACCATCTTCCCTGATTTCTGCATATGTATTACCTCTCTCTCTATGGAAATTCTAAAACCTTGTCACAGAATTTAGAATTTTATTTCATAAATTTAGTTGCACAATTCATAACGCTTACTGAATCAGCTTCATCGGTTTCCAAAATTCCGGTTACCCTGCCTTCGCACATTACCATAATCCGGTCCGACATCCCCAATAGTTCCGGCATTTCCGAAGAAATCATAATAATGGATTTCCCCTGGGCCGCAAGCTTATGCATGATTGTATAGATTTCATATTTTGCGCCTACATCAATACCCCTGGTAGGCTCGTCCAGAATTAAAATATCAGGTTGGGTCAACAGCCATCTGGCAAGCAGTACTTTTTGCTGATTTCCTCCGGACAGGTTCTGAATCGCTTCCTCCATATTGGGAGTCTTAGTCCTTAATTCTGTATTAGATTCCAGGGCGGCTTTTACCCGCCGGCTCTGTCGCAGTACCCCCATGCGGGCATAATTTTTCTGATTCGCAATAACTGTGTTGTCCAATACGGACAGAATTCCAAAAATTCCGGTTGCCCTTCGTTCTTCCGTCAGCAATGCAATCTTTTCTCTAATCGCATCACGGGGGGATCTGATGGCAAGTTTTTTGCCGTTTTTAGAAATGGTACCTTCCGCTATTTCCCTTAACCCAAAGATGGCTTCCACCACTTCTGTCCTCTGGGCGCCAACCAGACCTCCAATGCCCAGAATCTCTCCCTTTCTGAGTTCAAAGCTCACGTTTTGGAATGACTTTGGCATGGGAGAACTTAAATTCTCTACTTTCAGTATCACATCATCCAGCGGCTTATACTCTTTGGGCGGAAAACGGTTGGTCATGTTTCTTCCCACCATCCGGCTGATAATGATATCCGTGGTCAGATCTTTCGCATCCCACGTGCCAACATACTGCCCGTCTCTCATAATGGTAACTTCATCTGATATCTTCAGGATTTCCTCCATTTTATGAGAAATATAAATAATTGCACATCCCTTGTCCTGAAGCTGCCGTATAATCTTAAATAAATGGTGCGTCTCATTTTCCGTCAGGGAAGAAGTAGGCTCATCCATGATAATAATCTTGGAATTATAGCTGACTGCCTTTGCAATCTCAACAAGCTGCAGGCTGGATGCAGACAGGGAGCCTGCCAATGCTTCGGGATCTACATCCAGATCCACTTCCCGGAAGAGTTCTTCTGTCTTGCGGATCATATGCTTTTTGTCTACAACAATTCCTCTTTTAGGAAATCTTCCAAGCCATATATTCTCCATGACAGGCCTGAAGCGAATCGGATGAAGCTCCTGATGAATCATGGAAACTCCCAAATCTAAAGCCTGCTTGGATGTCATGATTTTCTCGGGCTTTCCATCCAGGATAATTTCTCCGCCATCTTCATGATATATTCCGAACAGGCATTTCATTAACGTTGATTTTCCGGCTCCATTTTCACCCATCAACGCATGTACACTCCCTTTTTTCACGGTAAGGCTGACCTGGTCAAGTGCCTTTACCCCTGGGAACACTTTCGTAATATTTTTCATTTCTAATACGATATCTCCCATTCTGCCGCTCCTTTCTATCAGAAGGGCTGTTCCATTAACATGCGTCAATGAACAACCCCAAGTCTGATTTCTATCTTTTATTTCATATATTCCTGATAATTGTCGGCAGTTACTTTTACATAGTCGATCCATACATATTTGCCGTCGGTCACAGGATACCCGATATTCTGATCGTTAATTTCTTTGCCTTCCACTGCTGCTTTTGCAACATTAATCGTTGCCTTGCCCTGATTTGCCGCATCATTTAATACGGTACCCAATAGGGAACCATCTTTCATGGCTTCCAGTGCCGGAGCTGTAGCATCCACACCTACCACCGGGATATATTTTGCTTTGTCTTCTTTATTGTAGCCCTCTGCCTTTAATGCCTCTACCGCACCCAGTGCCATATCATCATTATTGGAGATAACTGCCTCAATCTTATCCAGACCCTGTCCGGTAATAAATGCCTTCATTAAATCGGTTGCTTTTGCTTTATCCCACATAGCCGTATCTGCTGCCAGTTTCTCTGTTTTAAATCCCGCTTCTTCAATGGCTTTAATGGAATACTCTGTACGAAGCGTTGCATCCTGATGTCCCGGTTCTCCCTGAAGCATGACATACTGGATGATGCCGTCACCATTTTTATCCGCATCGGGATTTGCTTTAAAGTAGTCGGCAATGATTTCTCCGGAAAGTTGTCCTGATTGTTCCGCCTTAGCTCCAACATACCAAACTTTATCATAGCTTTTCATATCCGCTTCTTCCGGTTCACGGTTTAAAAATACGATAGGCAGGCTCTTTGCTTTTGCCTTTTCTATAATAGGACCAGCTGCGGTACGGTCTACCGGGTTAATTGCAAGTGCCGTTACACCTTTGGTAATAAAGGTATCCACCTGTTCATTCTGGGTAGGCTGTTTGTTCTGGGAATCCACCAGTTCAAGTTCTGCTCCCTCTGCCTTTGCCTGGTCTGTCATAGCCGTTCTTACACCTGTCATAAAGGTATCATCAAATTTGTAAATTGCAGAGCCAATCATAACATTGGCATCACCTTTTCCTTCACCGGATGTACTGCCTGCATCTTCGGAAGCAGACTGGGAAGTACCAGTAGACGCTGATTCTCCGCCTCTCGTTCCGCATCCAGCCATAACCCCCATTGCCATTACTGCCGCTGCTCCGCAAGTCAGAGCTTTCATTGCTGTCTTTCTTTTCATCTTAAATCCTCCTTTTTTATATCTCAAATAAGATATGGAAATAACGATTATGTAAGGCTTATATTTTGCCTTTTCGTTTTTCTTCGTCATTATAGCATTGAAGTATAAAAAGGGTTTAGTATTTAATTTATCAGATTTAATATTATTTTGAGCTTCTTTTTTCTTCAATTAGGAGATTATTAAGATATCTGCATTTTTTAGGCAAAAAAATTCGGATACCTGTAATCAGGTATCCGGAAATTATTTATTGACCACCCGGTCTGTTTCTGCTATACTAAAATAGACTAAGTGGTCTATTTACATATTAAAGGAGGTTCCCTTCATGAAAAGAGAATTAAAAACATTACAAAGCCGTGAAAAAATACTGCATGCGGCTATTGAGGAATTTGGAAGAAACGGATATGATAATGCTTCTTTAAATGCGGCACTTGCGCAAAGCGGTATTTCTAAAGGGCTGGTTTACCACTATTTTAAAAATAAAGACGAATTGTATCTAAGTTGTGTGAAATCCTGCTTTGATGCTTTAATGGAATGTCTGAAGACAGATTGTACAAAATCCAGCCAGCCCAATCTTGGACTGGAAGCATATTTGGATGCACGGCAGCGTTTCTTTAAGGAGAATCCTTTATTTATACGCATTTTTTTCAATGCAGTCATTCAGCCGCCTTCTCACTTAAAGACCGACATTGAAGTACTAAAAAAAGACTTCGACCAATTTAACCTGAAGATTTTTGAATCCGCTTTATCCGGGCTGACTCTACGCAGAGGAATATCTATGGAAGATGCCACTTCCTATTTCACTGCTGTCCAGGAATTATTTCATCAGCAGTGTTTTAAGGATTTTACCGATTGTGACAACGGAAATAATTTTATCATGATTCATGAAGAAAAAGTGAGAACATCCTTGGATATGATTTTATATGGCATTGCAGAGGAGGATAAATTATGATTATCGCAGTTATACGTCTGGCTGCTGCAATTGTTCTGGCATTCGCTGCCGGAAAATTGGTTTCAAGGATCAAGCTGCCCGCTATTTTGGGATGGCTTATTGCCGGTATGATTCTGGGCCCCCACGCCCTGCAGCTATTGAACCAGTCCCTTCTTGATATGAAATGGTACCAGACCTCCAACCACATTCTGGAATGCGCAGTGGGACTGATGATTGGCACCGAGATTATCTGGAAAAATATTAAACGTTCCGGCAATCAGATTATTGTAACGACAATTACAGAATCTCTGGTAACTTTTGCTGCGGTAACACTTACTTTTGGAGCTATATTTTATTTTCTTCATATACCGCTCTATCTTGCTGCTATAATGGGAAGTATTGCGCTTGCCACTGCACCTGCCCCATCCCTGTCTATTGTCCGGGAATTCCATACAAAGGGTCCTGTTACCAAAACCTTGATCCCTCTTGCTGCTATAGATGATATTATTGGAGTTGTAATCTTTTTTACCATCATATCTGTGGTTTCAGCACAGGTATCAGCAGCCTCCATGCCCATTTACATGATTGTGCTCACTCCGGTACTTCCAGTGATCATCGGTATTGTGATCGGCATACCTGCAGGCATCCTGTTTAAAAAAACAACCTCCGCGAACCTGTGCCTTCTGGAACTGTGTTTGTTTATTTTATTGGCTTCTGTATGCGGATTTTTATTTAATAACTATATATTGCCTGAACCTGTTTTGAATTTTATGCTGATTGGGATGGCATTTTCTGCCGCATTTTCCAACATTATTCCGGAAGAAAAGCTAAATGAGATTATGAAAAAATTCAATCCGATTCTGGGTTTTGCCCTGATTGCAGTCATCCTGAATCTGGGTGCACCTCTGGATTACCATCTGATAATGGGTGCAGGTATTTTTACGGCAGTCTACATACTCTCCAGGGCAATCGGTAAATACAGCGGAGCATATCTAGGCGCACGCCTTTCACATTCTCCAGCTGTCATTCAAAAATATCTTGGCTTTACCCTGCTTCCCCACTCCGGAGTTTCCCTGGTCTTCACCGGAATTGCCGTTGCTGCGCTGGAGGGTCCGGCTCCGGACTGCGCCCATATCATCCAGGGTACCATCGCCGCTGCTGCCGTTATAAATGAAATCATTGCTGTTATTCTGGCACAGAAGGCATTTAAATGGGCGGGTGAAATTCAAGATCAAGAGGAATGCAGCACTGTTGTTTAGGCTTTACAGCTTCCAGACCATCTAAACGGGGGAGGGCAGAATCGTTACATATTTCCGTTAACTTTCGTCCGCCACTCCCCCGATATTCAATACTTTTCCCCGATATTCGCTTGGGTTCATACCTGTCTGCATTCGAAACAGCCTTGAAAAATATCTTGGTGTCTTATACCCCAGTGCTTCACTTACCTGATATGTCTTATATTGAGGATCTTTCAGTAATTCCACGGCTTTTTCCATCTTCATTTTCGTTACATACTGGGTAAAATTTTCTCCGGTCTGTTTTTTAAACAGGCGGCTTAAATAAGAAGAGCAGATAAAAAGCTGGTTTGCTGTTTCTTCCTGGGATATATCCTTGTCAATATTATCAATGATATAACGTTTGGCTTTGCTGATTAATGCGGTTGTATCATAGTACTCTTTTTTTTCTTCCGCTAATTTTATACGGTCAAAAATACGGTCACAATAGGCTTTTACCTCTTCTGTCCCCTGAAAAGACAATACCAGAGAATAATTAAAATAAGTCCGCAGCGAATCTGATAATTTTATATTTACTTCCTTGATAACCGTATTCATTGTTGATAAAATCTCAATCACAAAATTATTTCTGAAGATGGAGGGTGCCGTACTTATTTCATCCATGATACTGTGGAAGATTTTTTGGGCAGTTACCATATTGCCTAAACTGATGTTTGACATAATCAGTTTCTTTTTTTCCTGAAGGTGCTGCTTCAGGCTCTCTTCTGAATAACCCTGGCTGAAAAGCCTTTCCTGGATGCGGTTTATTTCAAATATATTAGGATAAATCTGATTTATCTCATAGTCAGCCTGAAACTTAAAACTGTTCATTAGTTCCTGTACCAGTGATTCCATTTCCCTCTGGCAGACTTCTTGTGCATCTGTCACGTTGCTTTGCTTAACAAGAACCCCGAATACCTCCAGCATTTCTCCTGATTTAAATACAAGATGAAAGGACATTTCCCTATGCCATATCTGCAGGAAATGAATAATATTAATTTCAAATTGATCATAATTGTACTGCCATATGTGCTCCATAAAATCGTGATAATTTTTAATCTGAATATCAGCCAGCAGGCAGTGGCAGTGATTAATATCCATTTGCGGATATAATACAGCCATTCTGCTCTTAATATACTCCTCACTGCCTGCCACACCTAAAATCAGATCCGAGAAAAAACGTTCCTCCAAAAGAGGAATCGCTTCCTGCATCCTGTCTTTTTCTTCCTGAGCCTGCAAATCCTGCTGTCGTTTCTGATCCAATTCCTCTTTTATCTTGCTAAATGTTTTAGTGAGATTATCCACATCTATGGGCTTCAGCAGATAATCCTCCGCTCCATATTTAATTCCTGACAATGCCAGTTCGAATTCCTGATATCCACTGACCAGCACTACTTTACAGGGCAGTTTTTGCTCGAATACATACTTTGCAATGTCGATACCTGAGATATGGCTCATTTTAATATCCGTAAGTATCACATCCGGTACCGCATACTCCAAATATTCAATGATTTCCTGCCCATCCGTAAATATATCGGCAATTTCATATCCAAGTTCCTTCCATTCAACAACGTTTTTTAATCCTTCTCTGATTATTTTCTCATCATCCGCAATTAATAACTGATACATTATTCCTCCCTGAATCTCAATCTTTATCTCTCCGGGTAATCAACCAAACAGATACAACTGCCGCATATCTGGCTGACGCCAGGATTAAATACCACGGCGTATTTGGTGTGCCGGTTTAATATCTGGTTTACTGATCCGGTTTTTGACTACCCTTTCATTCAGTTATACCAGAAACAGACCGTCTGGTCAACTAATTTGCATAAACGGCAATGGGGTGTAATTTCCCCACTGCCGCTAAATCATTTCATACTGTAATTTTTATTTTGCCTTAATTATAATTTCTTTGCTGTATCTTCCATAGATATTCTTACCATTTACCCTTTTAAAGGTTTTCACTTTGTAAGTATAAGTTTTACCTTTTACAGCCTTTTTATCTGAAAAGCTGTCCGTCTTGCTGTCTGCAACAGCTATTCTCTTAAAGGATCCTTTACTTTTTCTAAAAATACGGTAGCCTGTCACTCCGGGAACCTTTTTCCAGATGATCTTAACCCTTCCCTTTAAGGCTTTGCCTTTTACCGTAACCGCCTGTGGAACTACTTTGAGTGTTTTGCTTTTCCATTTGCTGTAAACGGTCTTGCCGGCTATTTTCTTATAAGCTTTTACCGCAAATGTATATTTGCTTCCCAGACTTCCTTTATTATAGTAATAATAGGTTCTGTTCTTTTTAACGGTATCCAGTCTGCTCCATTTTTTACCCTTTTTTAAGTAAATAGCATATCCGTCTGCCCCTGGTGCTTTCTTCCAGCTTAGTTTTAGCTTGCCTGTTCCTCTGTTTTGCGCTTTTACCCTAACTGTTCCTGCCTTTATTAAGGCTGATGCAGCTTTATCTGAATCCACTTTCAGATTGCCAATTGCTTTTATCAAAGCTTCAACCTGGGCATCAACCGTACTTTGCAGGGCATTTGGATTATTCGCCGTTTTTTGTGCTTCCCCGATCGCGGCTTTCAAAGACCCATATGATTTGTCTGTATAATTTCCCTGTTTTATTGCTTCCGCTTCTTGGATTTTAGCCAGTAAGGTTCTCTTATCCGCATTTGATGGCGGCACTTCCTTCTTAATCAGACTATTTATGGCTAACATTAATACATTCGCTGCATGATCGACCTCAGACTGGTCTGCATTCTCATTTTTTAATACAGCCTTGGCATAAATTAACGCATCCAGCATTCTATTTACGGAGTCCTTTGTATAGAGGGAAAGATCCGTCTTTTCTGCCTTTGTAACTGCTTCATACAGAGATTTACAATCCGCCTTGAGAATCAATTTCTCCATCCTCAGCTCAAGTTCTGCTAAAATTCTGTTTACTGCAGTCTGACTTTGTGGATTTTGCGCTGTTTCTTTTGCTTTGCTGCATGCATCTGTAAATTCCTCCTTACCTGCATCCCGGTAAGAATCCAGATTTGCCGATATATCTTCTGCCCTCATCAGTTCTGCAATCAGCCTGTCTGTATCAATGACTATCAGGTTATCCATTGCCTCATACAGTACTTCAAATGCCTGCAGTAATGCTTCGTCAGAAGCCTCCATATCTTCCATCAGATTTTTAGCCTGCTCCATGGTGTCTGTGAATTTTTTCCCGGCTTCTTCCGGATATTGATCAATTGTGGCAAGAATGATATCCCCACTGTGTACCAGTATTTCAAGTGCATCCCGTCCCGGTACCGGATGTTTTACCTGAATAACCGCATATTCCAGCTCAAAACCAATTCTATCCGTTTCTTTTTGTGATGCAGAGCCATCAGCTAAGATCATCTGTGCCGCAAGCAGTGTATCCCGATAATGTTCTGCGGTTTCTTCTACTGCACCGGCAAGATCTTCATCACTGACCTTTTCCTGCGCTGCAGCGACAATCTCTTTAAGGCGGACTTTGTACACACCATCTTTTACGAGATTCTTAATTGCAGACAACAGTTCTTCTGCCTGTACATCTACCTCTTCCTGCGTAGCTTTATCATTTTGGAATGCTGCCATTGCCCGGGTGATGGCATCCTGTAAAGCCTGATAGCTCTCAGCGGTATAACCGTCCGGTGCGATCACTTTTGCTTTTTCCAGCCTCTGTGATAACACTGCCTTTTCCGCAGTGACAATTACTTTGCATGCCCCATTGATTTCCGGATATCCTTGCGGATACACACGCACCGTTGTCTCTCCTGTTACACCGCCAGTAATGATTCCATCCGCTGCTTGTGCTGTCTTTGGATCGTCTGAGCTCCAGATCAGTACTGCTGACGAATCCTCAGGCATTACTTTGGCTTCTACCGTTACACTTTTACCGGATACCACCCTCACCTCTGTCTGATCCAACAGGATACTTTCCGGCACACTTACTTTAACCAGACCCGAGACGGCATTTTCCAGATCTTTCTTTTTGGAATCCACTGCTTCCTGGGTTGCCGCATCGTTATCTATAATATCTCTGGCTGCAGATATGACATTTTGCAGCGTCTGATAACTCTCATTCGTGTATCCCTCTGGTGTTATCCTGGCTGCTTCCTCCAGGCATTTTGACAATGCTTCTTTATCAGCAGTCACCACAATTTTGCATTCTGCTTTTATATTCGGATATCCCTCAGGATATACGCTTACTGTTGTAGTTCCGATACGGTATGCTGTGACGGTTCCTGATTCTACTCTTGCAATTTCATATTCATGGGCAGACCAGTTTAAATTCACGTCTGCATCTTCGGGCATAACAGATGCATGCAGCTTCACAGTATCTCCCACGTGCATTTTTACCTCTGTCTGATCCAGGGATATACTTTCCGGTACTGTTTCTTTAATCTTAGAAAATTCTATTTTCAGATCATCAAAATATACATTTGAAGTCCCATTTCCACCTGACCCTGACCAATAGTCCCCAAGGGAAACCGTATTAAATCCAGTCCGGTAATCGGTAGTTGTGATTAGTGTATCATCAATATAGAGCTTACAGTCTGTCCCTGATGAATAGTCCCATTTTAATTCGTGCCATCCTTCTGTACGAACCACATCGGCCCTGTAGTTCTGCGTACCGATCCGGTAATAATAATTATTTATGGAACCGGGAGCCCGTGTTTCTATCCCCATTGCAACGAAATCACTTGTTGCAGGATCCTTATCATCCATGGTTACATTGGCAACTACCTGAGTCAATGGCGCTGTTGTCATAGTATCATATAACCAGACTGAAACGATTCCATTTTTAGCATCCTTAAATTCTTTTGTAATTACAACCATATCCTGGTCAACCTTAAAGCTTTGTTCTCCAAGGTGTGCCTTTTCCCTGCTGGTAACAGGTACACCTTTTTCCCTTGTCCATCCTGTAAATTCATTATTACCATATTCAAAACCATATTCCAGAACATCCGGATCTTCTTTTGAAGTGGTAAAGCAATAGGCTGCACTGGTTTTTGAAACACTGTCAATCCCATCCCCCATGGCTGTCACTCGCCAATAATAAGTCACTCCGCTTTCAAGAGAAGCCGCCTCTGCCCAGTTATTTTCAGTAGTCATCGACTTAATCAACTCATTAAACGACGAATCTTTGGATATCTCCACCAGATATTTTACGGCATTTTCTGCTTTTTCCCAATTTAATGAAATGCCATCGATGAAAGTAAGGTCCTCTGATTGATCGGCAGGGGAAGTTAATACCGGTGTTCCTGTTTCTATTTGTTCAACTGTTCTGTACTCATCCGAATAAAGCCCCACTTTTGATACATCAAAATGATGATCTCCCATTACTTCCTTGATCAGTGAGTTTTCTTTTACTTTAAACTGTGATAAAGAAGCATTTTCAAATCCAATATCTGTTCCTGCCGCAAGTGCATTTGTACGTTCCACAGTTCCAAGTTCATCTACACGCTTACTGATATTTCCATAAGGGTTTGCAACTCCTGCCAGTATGTTGTCTTTTACAACAGCATTAGCTGGTTTTCTTGCTTCCAGCAGATTGCCGTCAGCGTCACTGGTTTCTACATCCATGGATGCCAGTTCCGGATATTTATTATCCCATAACTCCCGGTCAAAACGTTCATCATTTCTTAAATTCATAAGTTCGGCATAACAGTTGCCATTGGGTTTCTGAGCGTGATAATACGCCCATCCTTCGCCGCGGTTGTCATAATGAAGGCCTTTACCATTGTTGCTGTTCAATACAATATTATTCGTAAATACATTGTCCTGTCCACCGCCTAACAGCATGACATAACCCGTGATATTGTTAAAAAGGTTAGCACTTATTTCTATACCGCTGGACAAATCGTCACAATAGACTCCCGCTGATCCAATACCGCCGTTAGAATAAATATCGTGAAGATAATTATTTGTAATTTTCACACCGCGGTAACTCCATGTCCGAACTGAATAGATTGCACCGCAGTCTGAAGTCTCATAGCAAACATTAAATATATCATTATTGCTTATAATATGGTCATTGCCATCATAGCTGACCGCCATATGAGGCGCATTGTGGATCTTATTGTTGGACGCTTCATTCCCACATCCGAAAATTTTAACAGCCGGTGTATACGTCCGGTTAATTACCGAAAAATCACTGATATCATTATTTACAGCACGGTTATTTCCAGGCGTCAGTGTGTAGCGGTCTCCTCCGCCGAGAAAGATGCCTCCCTGTCCGGTTCTGGTAATATTACATCCGGTTATCGTATTATTGAATCCCCCATGTGCGCCGGTATTAATTGTTTCATAATCGGTGCCTTCGGTTCCAACTGTCACTGCCTTTTGTCCGATATCCGAAAAATCACAGCCGCCAATGGTTACATGATCACTGTCTGTCAGAGAAATTCCATGACCATTTGTATAACCAAAGTTCATATTCTCTACTTTTATGTAAGATGCATTCTCCATACTGATAAAAGGTACCCGTGCCATGGAAAGGGCTACTTCACTGGAAGCAAGATCCTTTTCAGGGTACAGATACAGTTTCCCATTTTCCCTGTCCAGATACCATTCTCCCGGCTGGTCTACCTCACAAAGAAGATTGAATGCATAGAAATTTTTCCCACCAAAAACGCCATATCTGGATGGCTGCAGTGTTGACATTTTCATGCCGTTTCCATATTCTTCAAGCTTACTGATCTTCATCGTGTCATCTGCCCAGTCCCAGCAGAAATATCCAAATACCCAGATATCGCTTTCCTGAGCCCATAAAGGATATTTTTCTTTTAAACCGGAGCCTTCTGCAGTAAATATTCCACCTCTTTGATTCACCCACTCCGACTCCGGATATTTGCATTCACAGGGATTTCCTTCGTTTTTACTGCACTCCGGGCAGGTGCCGTCCGGATTCGGCATATGGTCTCTTGGCACAAATCCTTTATCCAAAGCCTTTGTGGTTTTGATAAAACCGTCGTTTGGATAACGTGAGAGACGCTGGTCTTTTCCATCCACAGAAACGGATATCCCCGGTGCCTGAGCCGGCCATCCAAAACCATTCTTGACTATTTCCCCAAAGTCTGTGATACCCTCATTTCGGGTAATATCATACACAACAATCTGATCAGCTACTTCTCTTGACAGCCTTTTTTGGATATCGGCGTCAGTAATATGTTCAAACTTTTCTCCTGGAAGCACCAGATTACCATAGATATTAACTTCTTCATCATTATAAGCACGATATACAACCGGACTCTCTTCTGTTCCGGAATCTTTCTCTGTCAATGTAAAACTATTCCCAAGCCTTCTATAAGTCCCACCCCGGACATTGACAGCGGCTCCGCCAGCCGGCAGCCCCTCTTTCTCTTTTAAAAGCTGTATTGCATCTCTTGCTGCCTCCAGGCTGGCAAAGGGGTTTTTAAGGCTTCCGTCATTGGAATCGTCTCCATTCGGAGATACATAAAATTCAATGCCCGGTTGAAATCCACTTTCTGTCCCGGAATGATTGTCACCTGATGCTGCACTGGCCGGCAATGCACTGGTGATCAGCATCATAGATGCCATGAATAAGCTCACAACTCTTTTCCATCTTTTTCTCATACCTTCTACCTCTTTCTTTTTACATATCTTTAGATTCGCTCAGCAATTACTATCTTCTCCCAGTCTCTGCTTTTCCCTCCTTTTTACTCTAGTGCTCCATCCAGACAGTAATGATAGTGACAGTGCTGAATATTTTGTCAGTCTGCAAGGCGAAGGATGGAAGCGGAGTGGTTCCTCCGCTGACTGACGACAACGCGGCAGATGGCAAAATAGGCAGTGCTGTCACTATTGTTACTGTCCGGATGGAGCACTAGCCCGTAAAATAAGGTTCTGTTTTTTATAAATATACATAATCTATGACAATTGCACAATGCAACGATTCTGCACTTTTATGTTACTATTTTGACCGCTTTAGTTCCAAATACAGGGCGCATAGCGTGCATCCCATTTTATGATGCTTTCAATTTTATGCTTTTCCTGTCTCTGCGTAACTACATGCAATACATAAACAGGAGTACCTTTCCAGTCCGACATACCCTTTTCCTGATCCATAAGCAGTGGCTGCTGTGCAAAAAATTCTATTTTCATATCCCGGCACACTGCAGAATCCCCAAGCAGATTCCAGGGACTATACGAAAGATAGGATACCACTACACAATGTTTTTCCCTAAATTCCCAGCAATCAGTAATGGTAAGGCTTTTCTGTTCCAGGCTCAAATTTCCGGTTCTCGTTCCGGCAATTTCTTTTCCATATAGCATCCCTGTCTCTACTTCAAAGGCATACCCGTCCCCGGTCTCATGAGCATAGATAATCCGCGCCTGCGGGGTCTGCATATCTTCAGGCCTTAACTCCTTCGTAATGTGATAGGCGGCCTCGCGGGCAGCCGAAATTCCTCTTTTACTGGATACTTCCATTATCATATCCTTTGGATATGCCAGATTATGATATTCCTTTTTTTCCATAAGCAGACATAGGGGATTGGCATAATTGGTAGTTCCAAGATCCGGCAGGAGCACCTTTCCTTCCGCTTCCAGAATAACCGTTCCCCTGTCCTCATGAAAATGTCCGGTATAAGGATTTCTCTCTGCCAACACCAAAAGCTTTCCTCCCGGAAAGTGATAGGAAGCCAGTCCCTCTTTTTGAAACAGAACTTCCCCCCTTTTTTCTGCCGTACCTTTTTCCGCCACAACATACCTTCTGTAACAAAGATAAAATAAAAGATCAAAGCTTTGCATTAAATTCAGATTTTCCGCACCCTTCAGACGCTCAGCCAGATATCCGCTTCCTCCCCGTATCTCATTTGCCATCATCATACAGATCAGGAGCATGGTTGAGATTTCTGTACTTCCTCCGTCACCGGGCGCTGTACAGTTCACCGGAACTTTTTCCCCCCGTGGACTAATTGATGACAGCATTGCTTCTACATATCTTCCGGAGCGTTTAAAACGCTTTGGAAGTACTTCATTAAAAGCTCTGCCAGACTGCTTTGCATAGACATGCCACAGTAAAATAGAGGTTTGGAAAGAATACTCGTAATAACCGATCCCTTCTGCACAATGCCCATCCTCGCTTAAATATTGGTCAATAATCCGGCTGTGTCTCTCATAACATTCATCTATTTCCCTTTCATAGCCACCCTGATATTGATGAAGCACACAGGCATTCAGCATCGCTCCCCGATTTCCCACAATTCCCTGGTTCATATAATTCCGGTAACCCGGTTCCTTGCATTTTTCCTTAATCAGTTCATATGCCTCCTCTAATCGTTTCAAAATTATTGCCAATGCCTCATCTGTGAAAATTCCTCCAAGGAATTCAAGCGCCATACAGATTTCAGAAGAGGTATGATCTTCCGTAAAACAGACATGATGAAACTGTGATCCTTCCATACAGCAGGTGGGTCCCTCAAACCATTTCATCTGAACAAGAGAAAGAATCATTCGTGCAGCCAGATTACTGTATTTCTCCTCATCCAGAATAAATCCTGCAACAGCCAGGTTTAATATATGATTTTCCATACATGCCCTTCCCCTGTCACGAACCCTGACAAATCGGTATAAATGATCTTTCACCGGTGCGAACTCCCGTATCAGCTCTTCCGGTTGGATTTCCATTGCGCATTGTGCATTTTTTATCAGAATGTTTTTCAGCTTTGAATCTTCCAATATTATTTTTTTCAGTTCCTGGGCTTCTTCCCGGGTAAAAATCAAATTCCCACTGACTGTACCAGGTTTTTTAAAATTTAGCATGCCTGGCCATTCCGGATTAATTTTTTTGCGGAACCTGTGCTCAAGTTCCGGTTCTTTTCTGGAATTTACACCGCCTATCCAGGATAGCAGAACCATATTTTTTTTCATTTGCGAAGAGATATGTAAGGTTATTTCTGTTAAAGATTTGTGACTGTCTAAATCCTTTAGAATTTTGCTTTTCAGTTCCAGAGGGGCGGTATCACCGCAAGTTACAGAAAATAGTTCCACCTTTTTCCCATCCAGCACCCCTTCTCCTCTGATAACAGCCTTAGCAGGAACCGTGATAAAGCAATTTACCCTGTCGTAACGATGAAGGTCCGCCTCACCCGACCAGTGAATGGTAAATTCTCTGCCTCCGGCAAATTCCAGGGTATCCCAAAGCCGTTCGATTGTTCCCCCCTCAATAGCCACCTGCGTGTCATCACAGAGGTTTTTATCAAATGCCGGATAGAATATTCCTTCTGCTTCATTGATTGGTATCATCTTATTTTTCATGATAGTATCCTTTCCTGAAAACATGCTATTTTCATAATGAACCTCAAACTATTTACATTTCTATATTTCCTGAGAACTGGATACGGATCTCTTTTTTTTCTAAATTGTTTTCGATCAAATTCTCTTTTTTGAAGTTGTTAAAAATACAATTGCAGATATTTGCTTTTGTATTTCCATAGTCCTCAAGCGCATGATTTCCATGGAAACAGATTGTGCTGTTACCAATTACGCAATTTGTCATATGCACAAGGTCTACCGGTGTGCCAATCTCCATTAAATGTATCTTCTTTTTGTGCACCACCCGGATACTGTCAAACAGAATTTTCTCCTGGTATGGAATTTGGGCACCCGGATAATAAGAACGGCTGTATCTATCATTGTCAAAATGTATGGAGAACCCGGTACGCGGCTTTTGCAGGGAAATATCCCGAAACGTAACATTTCTCACCCCCGCTGTATAAGTCACCTCATCCTGAACTACAAACCATTGGATTCCTTCTATCTCTTCTATGCCCTGTTCATGGGACGGGCATACAGTGGAAATATATTCTTTTCCGTCCGGATCAGCCTTAACCCGATAGAGCCTGCCTCCGGCAGCCACGGTATCTGATTTCTGAAGACGGATACCCGGGAACCAGTCAACCCATCCCCCTGCCAGCATACGGCAGAAATATCCGTCAGTCGTCTTCCCGTCGTGGGTTAGATCCTGGCATTTTTCTATGATACCGTCTTCAATCCAGCCAAGCTCCGGATTGCCCACATCATAATCATGACCGTTTAAAGCAATGGCATCATCATAAGTATCAAATATTCCGTCACGGATGCAAAAGCGCTTTCCCCTGCCCAGATGTACCCCGTCTTTGTCCCCCCTGATAATCATATCCTGAACCAGAATGTCTTCAAATGTACAGATCTGAATGGCATACTGCCATTTCCCCAGGTCCATACATCTAAAACCTGTGATATTTAAGTCTTTGACATAGAAAAATGCCAGCTGGCCGTGGAGTCCTTCCACTTCGAATTTTCTAATGTCTATCCCATTTACAGACAGATAAAGATTATGTATACGAATACAGGTATCGTATGTTTTCGTCAATGCACCTCTGTTTAAAAAGACATGGGAAAACATGCCTGCTTCCCCTGATTTCTGAAGAAGGACTCCATTTCCAAATATGAGCGTAGTGAAGCTCTCAAGGTAAACCGTTCCGGCTATTTTATAAGTTCCCGGAATGCTGACCAGTACCGTACCTCCCCCCTTTGCTGCTGCCTGTAATGCTTTTTGATTATCCACACCGGAAGCTTGTGGAGAAAAGCCATAATCATTAGCATTTTTAAAATGTTCCTGTAATGTTTCTATCATCATTTCACCCATTGTATATTGCAGTCCTGCCTGCAATACTGCCTTGTGGCTTCCTTTCTATTTTTACGATTTTCTTTGACTTTTTCCAAACTAATCACCTGTATTTCCGGTAATACCTTCTACAAATACTTCAATTACCGTAGTTCCTTTAGGGAACCGATACCACAGATACGGAAGCATTGTCCTTGGATGTACCAGATTTACATTTGCTTCACACAGGATAACTTTTCCATCACCCTCTCCCTGTCTCAATCTGATGGAACTGACTCCTTTGCTGCTGCTTACTTTGGCATATCCCCTCTTCTCAATACTCACGGCCTCTGTCGGTTCGTCTACCGGCAATGCGAAGCCGCCTTCTACAGCAATGCAGTCCTTTGCCGCCGTTATTACATGCCGGCGGATATGGCCGCTTCCCTCCGGGATCAGAGTCGTTTCCACCTCGATTTCCTCTAAAGGCTGCCAGCGTGAAATAATCCTTCCCTCTGCGGCAGTTACTTCCCTGCATCTGCGCCTCACATGATAATAGCCGTCTTTATAGAATGCCAGCATATTGTCAGGAGCCATCTGTGCCAGGCTGCTGCAGGAACGGGGCGTCTGAAATCCGAAATAACTGGAATATGCAAACTTTCCATATTTTTCAGCACAGTGAACCGGTTCCCACTCTGCGTACTGCCCGGATGCAAGGGCTGTCACATATCCATCCATTCCCCGCTGAATAACCATCATAGGATATTTAAGCGTACGTACCGGTTCCAGTTTCGGCAGCGGCTGCTCCTCTGCCATCCAAAACGGATGCTCCTTAGGCAGAGCCAGAATCAGAAAGCTTTTAAGCGCCCAATAGGGAGAATTGGGTGAGTTATATCCTTCTCCCACTGTCAGATTGGGATAGCAGTACCCCAGTGTCAGTTTATCTTCGCAATCCAGAATGGGTTGCTCAAACCAGTACCTCAAATGCCTGTTGACGATTCCTTTTATCACTCCCCAGGAGAAAACTTCTTCCCCGGCAAATGACAGTGCGCACCAAAAGCTCACCTGCGCAAACCGATATCCAAGAGATCGTCCGAATGGAAGTGCTTCGCCCTTCTCACCAAACCAGTAAATAAAATCCTGTGCAAACAGCCGCGCCCGCTCTCTGTATCTGGTACAACGCCCGGGATCCTCGTCATGCATAAGGGCTGCATAAATCAGTGAATAAAAATGCATGGCGAATCCGATATAATAATCCACCTGTCTAGTGGCACCGTCCGTATACCAGCCATCCCCCTGGTAGAACTCGTCGATTCGTTCCAGATCTTTTTGGAGTTGCTCGCTGCAGTAAACCCCTCCGGCTTTGCGTAACCCGCAATTTACAAGTACCCGGAAAAAAAGCCAGTTATTGTCTGATATCCGGCGCTCATTAATCTGCATCAGCCATTGATTTAAATTCTCTTTTTCGTCTCCCGTCAGGGGTTCCCAGATTTTATCCGGTGCCAGCAGAAGTCCGAACCCAAAAGCCGCCATTTCTACGTATGCCTGTTCCCCATCCTGGTAGGTACCCCAGTATTCCTTATGCTCCCTGCAGCTGCCATGGCGGATTCCTTCCTGCACATAAGAATCCAGACAGCTTGTCCCACCCCCTGCCCATAGGGGAACCAGTCCCCACAATATCCGGGAAAAGCCCTCCAGTCCAATTGTCCTGTTCCCGTAATGGGTGGCAGTGTATCCGGTAAAAACAAAAGCTTTTCCGGGGGTGTAATAATTCTTTAATCCTTCCGCCATTTGACAAACAGCCTGCATGTAGTCATCCCTGGTAGTAAATTTGATGTTTTTCATGTCTCTTCCTTTCCACTGTAAAATTATTTTTTTATACTTTGAAGATTCATTCTGCTTTTACCAGAATAAAATATCATTTCCTCTTATTTTCATTAAAGCTTCCAGGAAATAATAATCTCCGTAAATAATCGGCATATTAGTTCCCTCACCATATCTTTCCGTTCCATACAGTACGACCCCGTCCTCGTTTTCATTCCAGTTGCAGCAGTTTTTCTCAATTCCTTTCAGGATTTTTACGGCACCGTTGTGATACAGCAGCTTTTCATTTTGGGATACGGTATTTCCCAGTTCCCAAAGCCCGCATGCAGCGATGGCACCGGCTGTAGTATCTTTATAAACAGGTTCCCTGGGAGACCTGAAGTCACAGGGCGGCACATCATCTTCTTCCCCCGACAGCCCGGCAATAAAATAATGGGCGGTCCGCTTGGACGCATCCAGGTACTTCTGATCTCCCGTGTGGAGGTAACTGAGCAGAAATCCATAGAGTGCCCATGCCTGCCCCCTTGTCCAGGAAGAGCCTTCTGCATATCCCTGTCCGGGAAGCTCTGATAAATAGCTTCCGTCCATAGCCGAAAAAGATACGATATGCCGCACACTGCCATCTGCACGAAGAAAATTTTCCAGCACTTTATCTGCATGGCTGACTGCTATATGGGTAAAGCGCGGATCATCCAGTTCCTTTCCTGCCCAGTAAAGAATGGGAATGTTCATCATGCTGTCTATAATCGCCCATCCGGTATTGCCTTCCCCATTCCATGCCCGTATAAAGTTTCCTTTGATATTGTACCGGGATGCCAGAACAGATGCCGCATGAAGCCCTCTCTTCCTGGATCTGGCATCCTTTGTTATTCTGTAATCTGCTACTGCGGACGTGAGCCACATAAAGCCCACATCGTGATGCAGGCCTATAAAATTCTCAAGGGGAATATCCAGCAGATTCTCATAGTGTTTTGCCAGTACCTTATAATTGTCATCTCCTGTTAAAAGAAACAGTTTCCATAGGATACCGGGATAAAACCCATTCGTCCACCATTCATATCCCTGCTCGTAATCCGCCTGGCAAAACCTGCCGTCTTTTACTGTATAAGGGAAAAAATCCAGGGGCATCCTCTTCACAGTTTCTTTGTATTTTTCCTCTATCTGCTTCAGCAGTCCTGCAGACCATATTTGTTGTTCCATACTTTGCATAAATTCCTCCATAACAAAAGCTGTACCATCCTAAATGGCATAGAATGATACAGCCCGATTCTGATTTTGATATTTACTTTACTTTAATTTTTATTTACTTTGGCCTTTCCAGGTATCGATCTGGTTTTGCAGTTCTTCGATTACTTTATTAAGTCCTGCCTGTTCCAGCTTTTCATTTCTCTCAGAAATATATTTATCAATATCTTCCGCTGTATACTGTCCGTTATAATATTCTTTATCAACGGCTGCTATCTGGGCAATTTCCGCCTGGACATTTGCCGGATTAAACATAAATCCTCGCAATACGGAGACCTGGGCTTCTCTGTTTAATTTATCCGTAGCTTCCCACAGGCCTTCTGCCTGTCCCGGCAGATACCATTCATTAAACTGGTTCCCCATCTTCCAACCGTAAGCACTATAGTTATACTTGGAATCTGCAACAGGCTGTGCACTGTTTTCTCCTGTTTTTTCGTAATGTGTTCCCTCTAAACCGAACAGTAATTCGTTGAAAATCTCTTTGTCCGTATAAACCAGATTCAGCAGTTTCATTGCAGCTTCCGGATTTTTGGAATTCACATTTACAGCTGTCATCGTCTCAATACCCGATATGGATTTTACATACGTTCCTTCGATGGGAACAGCAATATACGGCACTCCCTGTCTGGATGAAAATTCTGCATCAATCCCCGGTTTATAGGAGCTTAATGAACAAACATAACGATTTGCTTTTACGTCGGCGGTATTGTCCGTTACGGTTGCGATATCTTTTCGGATATACCCTTTTTTGTACCATTCATTGTCCAGTTTCAGCTGGTCTTCCATTGCTGTAGTAGCCGGTATTAATTTTGCTTCTGAATCATTTTTATCAATATAGGCACAGGCATAATGGGCTACAGACACCAGATCCTCATATTTATTTTCAATATATGCATTTGCACGTGTATCAATTGGGAACAGTGCAGGCTCATTCTTTGCGATTTCATCTAAAAATGGTTCCAGCTCCCTAATATCCTTCATCGATGTCTTATCAAAACCATACTTATCCGCATATTCTTTTTGGATCACCACGCCCAGCTGTCTTGCAATAATCTGCTGATTGGGAACAGCATAGAGTTTACCATCCACTTTTCCGATATCCAGCAGCCAGTCCGGCATGGATTCTTTGATCCCCTGTCCGTATTTCTCAAACAGCTCATCAATGGGCATAAATGCTTCTCTTGACATATTTTCATCAAAACTGTTCAGCCAGTTGGAGGTAAACACCAGATCGAAATCTTCTCCCGCCGTACTTGCAAGCTTCATTTTATCTGCAAACTCACCTTGGGGGATTACCTGAAGATCCAATTCAACGTTAATTTTTTCTTTTATTTTCTTATTCAAGTCATCCATTACCATGTCATGATCCGGCATCTTATCTCCGAATACATACCATTTTACCACCGGTGTTTCACCGGAATCACTGTCTGCCACATCATCATTTGACGCTTTGACATCTCCGGAAGTCTCAGACTTACTTTCCTGTACCTCTGTCTGATCCCCTTTGGACGTATCTGTTTTACTGGTACCGCCGCATCCTGCCAGCATCGTGACAGCCAATACCCCTGCCATAGTTAAAGCTGCTAACCTTCTTTTCATGAATAAAATCCTCCTTCTTCATTTCCTTTTTATAATTGTATAATAAAATGTTTGCACAAATTATCCTTTCACCGCTCCAACCGTCATCCCCCGCACAAAGTATTTTTGAAATAACGGGAATATCAGCAACATAGGGCCGATGGCAACTACAAGCATTGCCATTCTCAGGTTCTCTCCCGGCAAATCCTGGATATTTACCATCGCAGGCGCATTCTGCATCGCATCCAGCAATGCCCTCAGGTTCATCATCATCCTTTGCAGTAAATATTGAAGAGGAACCAGTTTGTCATCTCTGATGTATAGCATCGCATTATACCATTCATTCCATTTCGCCAGGGCACTTAAAAATGCTACTGTTGCAATAACCGGTTTAGATAAAGGAAGTACCAGTTTAAAGAAGATATGATATTCACTGGCGCCATCTATTTTCGCTGCTTCAAACAATGCTTCCGGCAGCTGTTTAAAAAACGTCCGCAGCATGATTATATGGAAGACATTGATGAGGCTTGGAAGAACCAGTGCCGCAAGTCTGTCTGTTAAATGCAGGTACTGTGTGTTAATTATGTAGCTGGGCACCAGTCCTCCGCTGAAAAGTGTGGGAAAGAAAATAAAAAATGTAAGTATCCCTTTAAAACAGAAGTTGCTTCTGGACAGGCAGTAAGCCGCCATAGACATAAACATTACTGCTAAAAAAGTTCCTATTACCGTAATCAAAATGGTAACAACATAAGAGTTAATAATAATCTCCGGGTTCTTAAACAGGTAAGCATAAGCCGTAAAATCTATTTTTCTGGGAAGTACCGAAAATCCGTTAACCGCCAAATCTGTCTCTCCGGAAAGAGAAGCAGATATAATAATCAAAAATGGTATGATGCACAGAAATGCGAATATAATAAAGAACAGGTGCACCCATATGCTTGTCTTTTCTTTCTTTTTGTTAATAGTGTGTTCCATCTGAATCCCCCTCCCTTAAAATAATGAATTGTCCGGAGACAATTTTTTCACAATGTAATTTGTTATCATCAGCGTAATAAAACAAATGACGGACTGAATGAGTCCCACCGCACTTGACATACCTATATTGCCCTGATTCATCAAAGCGCGGAATACATAAGTATCAATTACATCCGTAGTGGGATACAAAGCACCAACATCCCTGGTGACATTATAGAACAAACCAAAATCGGCACGGAATATTTTTCCTACCTCTAAAAGTCCCATAATAATGATAATCGGCACTATCTGCGGCAGTGAAACATACCAGGTTTTCTGTATTTTCCCTGCACCGTCTATATCTGCCGCTTCATATAGCTCATTATCTACACCCATCAAAGCTGCATAGTAGATGATGCTCCCAAGTCCAACCCCCTGCCAGGTCTTGGAAATCAACAGGATAAACGGCCAGTATTTTGGCTCTGCGTACCAGTTGATTCCTTCCTTTCCAAAGAACTGCAGTATCTGATTCATAACTCCTCTTGTGGGATCCAGCAAAGCATATACAATATATCCTACTGCAACCCAGGAAAGAAAACTTGGAATAATAGATGTAGTCTGATACATTTTTACATGTCTTGCTCTTTTTACCTCGAACATAATCAGTGCAAACACAACTCCGCACAAAATTCCCACAATGATGAACAGCAGATTTAATCCGATTGTATTTCTGGTAACTCTCCATGCATCCTGGGATTTTAGGAAAAATTCAAAATTTTTAAATCCCACCCAGGGACTTCCGAATATCCCTTTAGGTACCTTATAATCTTTAAATGCCAGTACAACACCGAACATTGGCCAGTAAGAAAATATCGATAGCAGCAGGATCGTGGGAAACGCCAGCGTCAAGAGCTGTACATTATCCTTTATCTGTCCCTTTTTCATACGTTTCCGCTTTTTTTTCAATGATCTTTCATCCTCTCTTTTTTATTGATATGTGTCATGCACTATCTGAGTACAATAATAGTATACTGTTCTTCATAAAATCTGAAAATGATAGAAAACGGAAAAAAAGTGATACAAATTTGACCTCCGTGTACAAAATATTTACATAACCGGTATTTCTAAGGCTCCCTGATCAGCTTTTAATCACCGGGAAACGGATCTTAACTTTTGTCCCGATCCCTTCCCGGCTGTCAATCAGAATTCCAAACTCTTCACCAAAGTACAGCTTCAGCCTTTGATTTACATTCGTGATCCCGATGTGGGCGCTCTCTTTGATAATATCGCATTGCATATTCCGGTTTAACTGTTCTACTTCCTCTCCTTTCATTCCCAGACCGTTATCCTCCACGTAAAGTTCCACGATATCATTGACGATTTCCCCATAGACCAGGATCTCCCCACGGTTACTTAAATGCTTGATACCGTGATAGATAGCATTTTCTACGATTGGCTGCAGGATAATCCGTATTGTTTTGCATTCGTAGAGCTCGTCCGGGATTTTCCACAATACTTCAAATTTACCTTCGTAACGCTTACTCTGAATCTCCAGATAACATCTGCAGTGTTCGATTTCCGTTCTCATGGGAATAATAATGTCCGTGTTGCCAAGAGACATCCGCAGCATCTTGGAAAGAGCTGTTGTCATCTCAGAAATTTTATTTTTACCGCCCAGCAATCCGATTGCCATCCAGTTAATGGTATCCAGCGTATTATTTAAAAAGTGCGGATTGATCTGGGACTGCAGTGCAACAGACTGTGCTTTTTTCAGAAGCCTGACACGCTCGGACAGTTCTTCCTCCACATCTCTTTTTTTAGACACTGTTTTGTGAATCGTATTCAGAATATAGGTGAGTTCATTTTTTCCCTTAAGCATATCATCCTCTCCGACCAGCGCACTTCTGTATTCCCGGATAGATGACAAAATCGTGTCAATAGGACTGAATATCCGGATAGAGATCAGGGTTGCAAGTATCCCTGTAATAAGGATCATGACAAACAAAAAAGTTAATATAAAGCTGCGTATTGTACTTAATTTATTCTGATAAGTATGCAGATCAAACTGCGAAATAACTTCCAGTTCCTCTCCTTCCAATGCCCTTGCCGTAATGCAGTTCTGTCCGCTGATTACTGTACTGTTCCTTTTTATTTTGTCGCTCACCTCCAGCTCATCCACCGGTTTTCCGATTTGTTCCAGTACATTGGACAGAATAATTTTATTACCATCGGATATGTATACATTTGCCTCCTGAGACAAATTGATCTCATGAACCAGCTCCTCCAGATTCAGATTCATCACAACTGTTCCGGCAATTAACGGCCCATACTTAACATCCTGGAATACCGACATCAGCATCTGGTCAAATCCCGTACTCCTGCTGGTTGTGAGTAGAATGCCTTTCTTTTCCTCTTCAGGCTGTGACGTGAATGCCTCAAATATTGCTTTGTCCCCAAACGTTTTGTAATCACTAATCCCATTCAAAGTAATTACCTTATCACTTTTCAGGGAATGGATATAGATATTATCAATATAGTCCTTGGATATAACGGGCAGCCTGATAAGCTCTGAGATACTTTTCACTTTATAATTCAGCTCCCTGATTTCCTCTGTATCATACATATATAACTCTACATTAGAATTAAAGCCTATATAAATCAGCTGGGTGCGTGCTTCCTTCAGAACTCTTTCAAGCCCTGATATTGTATCCTCTACAATGGCTTTGTTATAGGCCTCAATCTCATTTTTCTGCATGTTATTATAAGAATAATAAGCTAAAATGACGGCTCCTGACAGAGGTACAATAATTAAAGCCAACAGAAGTATTAAGTTTTTAACAAACAGGCTGTTAAATTTATAATCCCTGATATACTTTTTCACTTCTCTTCTGATTTTCACGCAGCCCACCTCACATTGATCCTTTTTTCCTGATCATTCATATTTATACCCCTGCATACCGCCGACAGGTCTGCGGTATTGCACCAATAGAAAGTTTGAAACGCTTTTTGTTTCATATTTTTCCTCCTTGTATTTTCCATCTGAAATCCGGAGTTTCTTCTGATTTTCTGCCCCGGTGCGTGTTTGAAACTTACCTTTTATTTTCTGATAATATTTCATTATTTACAAGTCTAAATTATTGACATTTCAGTCTAAAAATTTGTTATTGCTTATATTATGGATGACATATCCAGTCTGCCGGTGGGTATGAGTACTTCAAACCTTACCGCATATAATTTTCCTGGCAAAAAAATGGAATGCAGACATAATCATTCTGCATTCCATCCTATTATCTGAACTTAATATCATTCACTCATTACGCATCATCTGTTATTTACTCATTCCATATTCATGCCATATCGTCCCGCAGTGCATCAATGATATTTTCCTTTCTGATCTTACTGGTCACGTAGAGCATGGTAATAAAAATTACACAAAATACACCAAGCATGCTGATTATAATGCTGCTCCACGGAAATACGAAACCAATATCAGCACTGCCAAACTGCATCCCTTTATAGATCATCCAAGACATAATTCCGGAAATTGGTAGTCCGAACAACAAGGTCTTCGCTCCATACAAGATACACTCAAATCGCATCATCTTATTAAAATCACAGTCGGACATTCCCACTGAGCGCAGCATAGCCAATTCACGCCTCCGCAGTCTTATATTTGTTGCTATGGTGTTGAAAACATTTGCAACCGCAATCAGCGATATCATCAAGATAAAAACGACTGTGAACAAATTTACGATAAAAAGTATATTGCGGTTTAAGTCTGTCATTGCATGTACATTGTATAAAGTGTAAGTGGTGGTAATTCCCGATCCCTCAATGACTGACTGCATCTTTTTAGTATCACTGGAAGGGTTTTCCGACCGGAAAGTAAAGCCCCTGACCTTGATATCCGCATGAGTATCTGCGGGAACCAGCTTCTCCATTAGAGACAGGGGTGCCATGACCTGAAATGAATATGGCAGCTGCCGGGTTTTTCCTGTATATGGAGGGTTATCCGGCGGCACATAATCCACACAGGTAATATTGATATTCTGTCCCCGATCCATCACCGGCTCACCGTTTACTTCAGGAATGACCGTTATGCTGGCGGAAGAATCTCTGAACAAATCTTTAAGCTGGCTGACAGATTCCGCCTGTCCGGCATCATCATTCAGCTTGGCTACTGCAATCAGCTTTGCATTTTCTCCTTCATATTGCTCAGCGGGCAGCCCAAGCTGATTGATTATCCCCAGATAGGTGCTATCGTCCAGAAATTGAATTTCCATGGGCAGATTTATCGTTTCTTCCGTTACATGTTCTCCGGAAGTGTTCAGGTAAGCCTCTGACAGCCCGCCTGCAGCAGCAGTGCAGATATAATTCATAACAATCTGGCGGGTGCTTCCCAAGACCCCTTCCACATTCTTCATCTTATCGTAAAGCTCGGTCATTTCCCTGTCATCCATATCAGGCGTGCTTAAACCGATATCATAGTCTGTAACCACTTTTGCCTTTTCCGCAACCTGGTTTAAATCTGTCCGAAAGGCACTTGCCGATACAAACAGCACCACACTTAAAGTAAGAGAAAGAATAATACTGCGGTAACGCCGCTTATTTCTCTTAAAGTTTTTTAATGCAAGTGTCTCTTCCAGACCATAAATCCGCCGCGTTAATTTTGATGTTTTAATGGCTTTCGCTTGTACCTTGATCTCATTTGTCTGACGAATACATTCCATCACAGGTATGCGGGCAGCCTTCTTTGCCGGAATATATGCTGAAATCAGAATCGTGATGATACTAATCAGGACTGCGGCAGCGAGAGCCGGGACAGACACTTTTAAAGTCAGCGGAACATTGTCATAAAATACATTGGAGAAATTCTTTGCCACTAGGGCAAGTACAAGTTTCATACTTGGAATACCAATTAGCATACCCAGGGGGATGCCGATTACGCCAATGCATAGTCCCTCAAATAGTACGGAATTCTGAAGCTGCTTCTCCGTTGCACCGACTGACATCAGAATGCCAAACTGATGTGTGCGCTCATTCAGGGATATATTAAAAGAGTTATAAATCAGAAAAACCGATCCCATCATAATAAGAATCACCAAAACACTCCCGATAGAATAAAGCAGGGTATTGAATATGGTATCATCCGATACCCCCATAAAGCGCAGCACCTCATCGTTCAGGAAATAGGCGCGGCCTCCGGCTGCATTTTCTGCATACATGCGCACCCTGGAAGGATTCTTCAGTGAAACGAATACACTTAAACTGCTGGCTGCTTCCATAGAATCCGCTGTTGTAATCATCGTATACCCGGGCGCAGAACGTTCCTCAAATGAGGGTCTTTGGCAGATGCCTACCACCTTATATGTTTTCTCTGACGGGGATGCCAATGCCTCTTCCCCGGCGCGGTAAGGATCATTCTGGCTAAGTGTTTCATTTCCCGCTTTACGGTTTCCTACCGCCAGGGTCAGCGTATCCCCAACTGCAATCTTTACACCGCCATTTGAGGAAATATGAGCGGGGGCTACAATTTCATTGCTGTTTTCCGGCAATCTGCCTGACAGTAGTTCCAGAGGGAGCGTATCAAAGGTGTCCTTGTGAAACCCAGCGATAAATAAATATGGTTTATCGGGATTTTGGCCTCCTGTAAGCTCTGCATAGCCAACATTTTCAAAAGCTGCCGCATTGGTAACTCTGCTGTCTTTCACCTGTTCCTGTACAAAAGAAGAATCTGAATTGGGAAATGCAACGTGCCATCCTCCATATTTCACGATTGCTCCATTTATCATATAGGTTTGCAGGGAGACAGCAAAGGATGCAACTGCGGTAATCAGGGCGGCAGAAAGGGCAACTCCGATAATCGTTACAAAGGTTCTCGTGCGGTTCTTTTTCAGCCCCTGCAGGGCAACTTTATGGAAAATGTTCATGACCATGCCACCTGCCTCTCATCCCGCACCACTTTTCCATCGGCAATGGTAATAATCCGGTCTGCCTGCAAGGCGATATTTTCATCATGGGTGACAATTACAAGCGTCTGCCGGTATTTGCGATGGCTTTCTTTCAGCAGATGTATGATTTCCTGTCCGTTATGGCTGTCCAGGCTTCCCGTGGGTTCGTCTGCCAGCATGACTGCCGGAGCGTTCATTAAAGCCCGCCCGATGGCGACACGCTGCTGCTGACCGCCTGAGAGCTGGTTGGGCAGATGTGTTTTTCGTTCCTGCAGCCCCAGCAGATCCAGAAGATCATTCAGCCGTTCCCGGTTGACCTTCCGTTTATCCATCAGAATCGGCAATGTAATATTCTCCACCACATTCAGCGTAGGTATGAGATTGTGGAACTGGTAAATCAGCCCGACCTGCCGTCTGCGGAATATCGCAAGTTTTTCATTGCTTTGGCTATACACATCTTGTCCGTCCAAAAATATCTGTCCGCTTGTGGGTACATCCACCCCGGCAATCGCATGAAGCAGGGTGGATTTACCGGAACCGGAAGAACCTATAACCGCAGTAAAATCCCCTTTCCGAATGGATAGAGAAACATGGTCAAGGGCTGTGACCTGATTATCGCCCTTACCGTATACTTTACATAAATCTTCCACTTTTAAAAACTCCATTATGTGAGCCTCCTTTTCAAACATACTCTTGTGCTACACTTATATAATAGAACTTTGTACTTACATTTCTGTGACTTTTAAGTGAGAGATCCGTCACATTTCCATATGGGATTTGTCATTTTGAAAAGCGGACAGAAAAAACGGCACCGCCCTGGGGATGATTGTTAACCGTAATCCTCCCACCCTGCCGGGTTATGATCATCTTACAAAGTGCCAGTCCAATTCCGTTCCCTGTGGTCCCTGAATTTTTTCCACGATAAAATCGGTCAAAGAGGTGGGGCAGATCTTCTTTTTCTATTCCTTTTCCGCTGTCATGAATGGTAATCTTCGTAAACAATAGGGTATCCTCACATCCAATTATAATACTCCCATTGTCTCCTGCGCTTTCCAAGCAATTTTTAAGGATATTTTGGACTGCCTCTGTTAACCAGCCGAAATCCCCTGTAATTTCAATTCCTTCCGGCACGTCTGACTCCACCCGGACATTGTGCAGTTCTATTGAAATCAGAAAGGGGTGCAGTGCGGCATTGATGAGCTGCTTCACGTTTACCTGCTCTTTTTTTAAAACCACAATGCCGGCATCCAATCGGGATAATTTAAGCAAAGACGTAATGAGCCAGTCCATCTGTATATACAGTTCTTCTGTCTCCCGAAGGAGATCCTTTCGTTCATTATCCTTAGGGTCATTTTCCAGCAGAGTGAGGATCAGATTCGCTGAGGTAAGAGGGGTACGAAGCTGGTGTGCAATATCCGCCAGAGAATCCGCCAGATGGTTCTTCTCTTTTTTTAATGCATCGTTTTGTTCACGGATACGCAGCGTCATTTTTGTAATTTCACTTTGTAAAATAGAAAGCTCACCCTCATCTAATTCCGTAATGTAAAGGTGGTCATCGTTATGGAGTACAAGGTCGATCTGGCTTGCAAGCTGTGCAAGACTTCGGTAACGGGCTTTGGTAAAAACAAAAAATACCGCTCCCTGGGCAGCGGCGAATAAAAGTATCAGGATACCTGCCACAGGACGGATGATAAAACCCGCAGCAGCAGCTATTATGCTGATTCCAGCGAATAATACAGTGAATTGCCGAATCTCTCTATTCCGAAACATGGCTTCCTCCCAGTCGATATCCTGTTCCGTGAACAGTCAGGATGATCTTCGGATTAGCAGGATCATCCTCAATTTTCTCCCGCAGACGTTTGATATAGACGGTCAGGGTATTGTTATTGACGAACTCTCCCGCTGCATCCCACAACTCATCCAGCAGCCTGCTCCGGGTGATAACGTTTTGGGGATTGTTGATAAAAATCAGCAGCAGCCGGTATTCTAATGCCGACAAAAAAACTTCTTTCCCGTCTTTTCTTGCAATGCCGTTAGCAGTATCTACCTGAAGTCCCGATAGTTCAAATGCTGACGGAGCATGTCCTGATTTCCGAAGGGCTGAACCAATCCGTGCAATTAATTCCCGAGGGCGAAATGGTTTGGTAATATAATCATCCGCTCCCATGTTCAGCCCGGTAACGACACTCGCTTCATCACCGGAAGCCGTGAGAAAAATTACGGGAATATCCTGCATCTGCCTGATCTCCGTACAGACAGTAAAACCATTGCCATCGGGCAGAGAGATATCCACCAGCGCCAGGTCAAATTTACTTTCTGCAAGCAATGCAATGGCATCTCTCTGTGTAGGGGCATGGGTAACCGTAAAGCCCTCCGAGCGAAGCAAGCGCCCCAGGTTTTTAGCAATTTCCTTATCATCTTCAACCAGAAATATCTGTTTCATTCATATTCACCATCCTTTTCTGTACCGGTAATTATCAATTGTTTATCTGACTTATTATATTGCTTTTTATTGAAATATACAAGATAAAATCCCCCTTCGCCTTCTGTACTTCGCATATTTAAAGCCGCAGGAAGATAATAATCCCGCGGCTTTTTCGGCATTTCAAATGATTTTACTTAACAAATCCTTTTCTCTGTTTTATTATTTTTTGACTTTTACTTTTAGAGTCTTACTGTAAGATCCATACACCTTCTTACCCGTCGAATCCGTTTTATAAGCACGAACTTTTACATAGTATGTTCTGCCCTTTTTCAGGTTCGTGATTGTCTTGCCTGTACTGCTGGTTGTTACTGAATTTTTACCTTTCGTCATTTTGGCATTGCTGCCATATACCAGCTGGTATCCCCTTGCATGCTTCACTTTTTTCCAATTTACTGCCACTCTGCCGGCTTTTTTGCTCTGCAGCTTGGTGATAGATGCTTTTTCTACTTTAATTCTCTCCCATTTTGCATATACATGAACGTCTTTTCTGACAGATGCCGGAATGCCTGTGAGTTTTTTCTTTAATTTCTTATCAGAATACCATCCTTTAAATGCATAGCCTTTTCTGGAGGGAGCCTTTAATTTTACTTCAGACTTATAACAGCTAGCAGGATTGGATTTGCTGTTGGCTCCCTTATTCAGGTGATAATTAATTTTATATCCTGACGTTACTTTACAGGCTGCATATTTTCCGCTTCCGTCAGCTGCCTGTACTTTAATAACAGCGGTACCATATCCTTTTGCAGTTACTTTTCCTGACTGGGTTACCGACGCTATTTTCTCGTTGTCTGAGGACCATACGAGATTTTTATTCAGGGCATTGGCTGGTATAATCGTTGTTTTTAACGTAAAGGACGTTCCTTTCGCCACTGCTTTTTTTGTTTCATTTAAAGTGATTTTTTCTACATTGCTTCCGACCGTTACTTTACAATCGGCATATTTTCCGCTTCCATCTGCTGCTTTTGCAAGAATGACTGCGGTTCCATCACCAGTTGCAGTCACTTTTCCGGATTGGTCAACTGCTGCCACTTTTCCGTTACTGGTAGACCATATGATATTTTTATTTGCTGCATCAGACGGTAAAACCGTTGTATTTAGGGTGAAGCTTGTTCCTTTCACAACTGTTTTTGCTGTTTCGCTCAGCGTTATCTTTTCTACTTTAACTTCCGGTTTTGGTGTTGGCTCGGATGACTTCTGTATCCGGATTTCTGCAGCTGCCCTTTTATCTGAATCATTTACCGTTCCTTCCACATAGATAACCCCCGGCTCAGCTACCATATCCGGTGTAATATTTTCCCATTTTACGGCTTCTTCTTTTGTTGTCAGATCGCTGTAAACTGCAGTAACGTTTTCCGGCATTTGGGGAACGGCGCCTGTGGATGTTTCGGCATATACCGGATAATATCCCACAATTTTATTTTCCCCGGTATCTGATGTACACAATACCCTAATCTCCGCCAGTCCACGTTCGCTTGTTGGCTGATAATATTTTTCTTCAGGATCTATGGTAAATTTAATTCTGGATGCTTTTACGGGCTGTTCCAATTCCACAATGTTATCCTGGGAATCCTCCCACTTCAAATCCTGCACCAATTTTTCATACACTTTCGTTCCATTTGCATCATAGAATTCCAGTAAGCCCTCTCCTAATGCATTTACTTCATGTCCACGTTCATTCAATATCACTTTTTCAATGGATTTCTCTGTGCCAAAATCCAGTTCCATCCATGGAGAATGATCAGATTGTTTTGCAGCCCAATGGGTTGCCATGTTGCCGTCTATTGCTTTCCCGGCTGTATACCGTTCATCTGCATCATTCCCATCAGGCGCTCCGGACCGGGATCGAACGGAAGAAACCTTTACATCTGCCTCCGGTGCGATATTGCTTCCTGCCGCTTCTAAGGTGACCGTATTGCTTTCTGCCGTCACACCGTCAAGGGTTACTCTGACGCTTAATTTTACCTTCTGCCTTGTGGAAATTTCTTTCGGCATATAGACGATATCTGCCCCATCCAGCTTCTGCAGAGGTGCCCCGTCACTGAAGATATATTCGATCAGAGCATCTGACAGGCCTGCCGGTTTACTGGTATTTAACTCTCCCTGTATACGAAGTGCCACCGGATGATTTACACTGACTGTTTCCCCATCCGAAGACAACGTGATTTTCTTAAGATAATCCCCAAAGAAAATATGTCCATCTTTATCCACATCGGCGAATAAGGAGGCCTCTGCCATCGCTCCATCCAAAACAGCTGATACGGTTATCCGGCTTTTGCCCTTAGACACAGCTGTCAGATTGTTCTTTTCATTAACAGAAATAATCTCCGGATTGCTGCTTTCTACCGAAATGTCTGCTCCGGTTAAATCCATTTCTGCACCTGTTCCATCATATCCGTTAATAATCAGTTTTGCTTCAGTGTCCGTAAGTTTCTCACCTTTTACGTTAAGTCCCGACAGGCGTCCTGCCATGGATTCACCATTTAAGGTTACTTCCAGAATATCAATCGCATCGCCGTTACTGCCTTTTGGGAAAGAAAGTCTCAGGTATTTTGCAGTAACCGGTTCCACATTATAGATATCGGAAAATCCAAAATATGCATCTTTCCCCGTTGATGGGGGTACCACAGTTTCCACTGTGCGCCATGCTTTCTGGTCATCACTGACCTGAATCTCCATTTCTTTTGGCGTATTATAGTATTTCTGGCTGCGGGTATTGTAATGTATTTCTACATTTTCTATTCGGCTGGGATTCTCAAGTTCAAAGGATAAGAAGGATTCACCCTTACCGGACACAGACCATTTCGATGCATCGAATTTAGCACCGGTAATCAGTGTGCCATCCAATACACGCTGGGGTGCATAATCCCCAATCTGTCCGTTGGCAGTCACTTTTGCACCCGCCATTACAGACTCATAAGGCTGAATGTCCATATATACTCTGTTGGTGGTAAATGCCTTACCATCCAGCAGAACTTCCGCCCATACGGCAGCGCGGGTTGTTTCCTCAACAGATTTTGCGAACAGAGTTCCATCTTTGAAGGAAATGAGATCACTGTCTGTAATCGCCACCGGTGTATATTTATCACCGCCATCCAGATCTACAATTCCACATTTCATTGTTACCTGTGCAGCATTTAAGCCAATTGCCCCACCCTTTTCGGAACGTCCCTCCAGGTAGTATGGATATCCCTGGCGGTTGTTAAAATTACCATAAGCTTCCTTTTGATCTACCCATAAAGATGCGCCAATCATATTCTCGCCTACATAGACCTTTCCATTTGCTGCCTTTACTTTTAATGTGTCTTCTTTTGTAACTCCATCACAGGTACCGGTTACCGTGATATTTGCCTCCCCATTTCCTTTCGGTGTTACAAGTCCTGTTCCATCCACGGATGCAACCGATGGGTCAGAGCTTTGGAAGGTAACATTTTCAAGCTTGGCTTTTAACGCCTGGTACGTCATGTAGCCCTCTGCTTTAACCTGTAAGCGGTTATCTGCCAGCTGCTCGCCTTTTGCAGTTACATTTGTCAGCTGATAACTGCGTTTTGGATTATCCGTTACAACCTTGATAATCGTATCTACCTGATCTTCTGTGACGCCTGTCAAATCAATGCTTACCGAATCTCCTTCCTGGGTAAATGGAAGCTCCTTATCTTCATTGAGCCAGATTACTTTTTCAACGTTATCCACGATTGGATCTGCCACCAGTATCTGATCCTCTAATGCATCAAATCCGATTCTTCTGTCCGGTCCCTTCATAATGTGAAAATATACGTTATTGTCACGGGACATGGCATATCCCCATTTCGGTCCATGAGCGTCTTCAAAATGATCTATATTACCTGCTCCATCGTCCGTGCACTGACAATCGGAACCATTTAAAAAGTAAGGCATGGTACCAGTGGTCGATTCATGACGCTCTGACTTCCCTTCCGGGGCAAACCACGCCGCCAGCCCTTCTCTTGCATCTACAAATTCCTGTACGGATTTGGGATATCTCTCTGCTACGTCCTGGGGTGAATCCCAGTTGGTACCTCTGCTCATTAGCGGCATCTGGTCATTATTATCCACCATGCCCCTTCCCGCATTCATAACCATTTCCTGGGATACAAGCCGGTAGTCATCCCGTCTTGCATAGTACGGTGTATAGTTATTTTTCGTATGGAGGGACTTCCACGGTTCCATTATTGTACGCTTTGTCAGCTTGGAGCCTCGCTCATGGCCATAAATGCCACTGCACTCTCCCGTTCGTAAATCCGGATCGCCATATTCGGATCCCCAGGCATTGGCATCAATAATAATTTCATCACTGTAATTGCGAACCGCACTGTACATTACATCATAATTTGCACCTCCCATTGCCTGGGGACCGTCAAAATACAGGTATGCCGGGTCATAGCGTAAAATTAAATCTTCCACATTCTGTACAAATACATCTGTAGAATAATGCTGCAATCCGCCACCCTCTGTGGCATAATACAATCCAAATTTCATTCCATAGCGCTTTACCGCTTCTTCAAACTGCTTTAGTCCATCCGTCACATTTCCGTTTTCATCCTTTGGGAGGTATTTATTCCTCTCATGATTCGGATCTGCAAAACGGGAAGGCCAGTAGTAATTCTGCTGTAATGCCTCTATAGATACCAGTGAATGGCCCTGTCTGCTGGCACGCTCAGCCCACTGATCTGCCGAAAAGTTGGGATCTACAAAATACTGATAGACAGGAATACAATGGCTCAGTGCGCTGACGCGTCCTTCTTCGAACCATTTATTCGGGCGTTCTTTGACTTGCAGAGTATACGCCTGCCGTGCAGAAGCTCCTTCCTTGTCCGTTACCTGTACCGTAAAGCTGTAATCACCCGGGTCTGCTTCTACAATTCCCCCTATGGTTCCGTCTGCTTTAAGCTCCAGCCCCGCCGGAAGTGCTCCTTCTGTTACCTTCCATGTATATCCGGGCCTGCCTCCGTCAGCCATAAATTGGAATGCCGATGCCTCCAGATTAAACTTATCCTGATTATACTGAGATTTATTCCATACGTAGGGCCACTCTGTGTACCCCATGGGTAATATGTTCTGGGGTAATCCCCTTCCTGCCTTTTCATCCTGCACTACATCATCCGCTGACAGACCCGCCGTTGTAATGGACAAATCGCTGTCTGTTCCAGTCACGGAACAGGTTAAACCTTCCGGCTCATTTCCTTCCTTATCGGTGATCCTGCCATAGAATCCAAGATAATATACGTCATTATCTTTAGCAATCGGCACACCGTTTGCGTTTTTATCATCTGTATAGGTATGCTTGATCTGAAGAAGTATTTTATTCCATCCTTCTTTAAGCTGAATATCCTTTATTACCATATCCTTCTGAACCTCAGAAGGCTTGGATGGATTCGTTACTGCAGTATCATTCACATACAAACGGTGTTCCCCACTGCTGCCGAACCGGAACTGAACTTCCTGCTCGCTCTCACTATATACATATGTATGAGCATATACGTATTTATTCCGGGTATCAACGCCCTTTTTTACGCCGTAATAACCATATAAATCCTGGTAATCATCGTAAGTGCGGTTCCAGATACGGTCATCAAAATATTCCCACTTCTGTCCGCCTGAAATCATGCTCTCTCCCAGTTTTGGTATGATTGATGATGCTTCGGTTGCCTTTTCTTTCATTAGCGTATTATCTTTTGTTACCATTTCATCTGTTGACCTATTATCTTCTGCTGCACTTTCATTCGTTAACGCATTCTTATCTGTCACCATTTCATTCGTTAACGCATTATCTTCTGCTTCCCTTTCTTCCATTAATGTATTATCTTCTGTTACAATTTCATCCGTTAATGCATTCTCTTCTGCTTCCTTTTCTTCCATTAACGAATTATCTTCTGTTACCATTTCTTCCGTTAACGCATTCTCTTCTGCTTCCCTTTTTTTCATTAACGTATTCTCTTCTACTGCCTTTTCATCCGTTAATGTATTCTCTTCTGTCACCATTTCTTCCGTTGACGCATTCTCTTCGGTTTCCTCTTTTTCCGTTAATGAATCTTCCTCAGATGTCCCTGCCTCCTTATCAGAAATGCTACTCACCACTGCCACAGTATTTTCCAATGGATATCGGTAAACTTCTATTTCACTGATTCCTGTAATGCCTGGGTATGGATTAAGCCCATCATCTACGATTATCTGTAATGCTTTAACATTTTCCAAAGGTATCTCAGGCTGGTATACAGTAGGATAATCTGCATTTTGATAAGTAGTTTCCACTCGTACCGGGTCGCTGCTGGATCCGTCAGCAAAAGTAAAGATAAGATCGTACCACTGGTTTCTATGACGCCCGTCATTCCACAATGTAATTCCTATGCTGCCTGCCGTAATCGGTTCCTTCCAATCTAACTGCACCCAGCAGGGATTCTCTGATCCTTCAGTCACCCATTGGTTTCTGGTTGATCCATCGATCAGATACTCCGGTGGGTTAGAACTAAGTGTGGCTGAAGATGCAGAAGCCGCTGCCATCTTGGCGATATTGGGATTTTCAGCTATTTCCGTACCATAAATCTCATCTGCAACGGGCGTTTCAAAGGGGCCTGCCACCAGCCAGGAATTGATAAAGGGGGCAGTTCCATTAACATGCTGCGCGTTTACCATAAGCGGGTTCCATGACCCGGCTGCTAAGATGGCCACCATTGAAAGTGCTGTGGTGCGCTTCCACAAATTTTTAATAAATCTTTTTTTCATCTGTATCCCTCCTAATTTTTAGAATGAAGATACCATATCACATATTCCACAAATAATAGACAAAGAAAATTACTGCTTTCATCAAAAACTCCATTTTGAACACTTCTTTTTTTAACACTTTCTCTATTTTTTACAATATCATCTATTTTTTTAGCAGATTGTTATAGGATTTTTATAAGATTCGTATGCAGACACTCAAAATAACCGCAAGCCAACGGCAAAAACCGCTCCCGAATTTGCTCGGAAGCGGCCCTCTCATTAATCATTATTTTCTGATTTTCACGTTACAAGCTTTACTGTATGACCCATATACCTTCTTTCCAGCAGAATCTTTTTTAAATCCACGCACTTTTACATAATAAGTTCTGCCCTTTTTTAATTTCTTTAGAGTCTTACCTGTTCTTTTAGTCTCTAATACCATTTTTCCTTTCGTCATTTTAGTGTTATTCCCGTATACGACCTGATAACCATCAACATCTTTTACTTTTTTCCAGATTACCGTCATACTTCCGGCCTTTTTACTCTGCACTTTGCTTACAGATGATTTTCCGATCCTGATTTTTTCCCATTTCGCATATACATGAACGCTTTTTCTGGATGAAGCCGGAATACTGGTAATTTTCTTTTTGAATTTCTTATCGGTATACCATCCCTTGAAAGCATAACCTTTTCTGGACGGTGCTTTTAGAGCTGCCTTTGTCTTATAATGGCTCACAGGATTCCGTCTGCTGTTTGTTCCTTTATTCAGGTGATAGTTGATTTTGTAGCCAACTGTTACCTTACAGGATGCATATTTTCCACTTCCATCTGCCGCCTGTACCTTAATCGTAGCTATTCCATGTCCTTTTGCAGTCACTTTACCAGTCTGGTCTACAATAGCTGCCTTTGGATTGCTGGTGGTCCATACCAATGCTTTATTGGATGCATCTGCAGGAGACACCGCTGCACTCAATTTGAATCCTTCACCCTTTAATACCGTTTTTTTCGTTTCGTTCAGCGTAATTTTATTTACTTTTATTTCCGGCTTTGGATCTTGCTTCCCGGGCAATACTTTCACAATAGCTTTTGCTTTTAATGCAGTTCCGTCAACGGAACCCTGCACCGTAAATTGTCCTGGCTCTGATACCTGCTGATTTGTGATTGGTTCCCATTGTACCGGTAAACTATCCGTTGATCCATTACTGTAAGAAGCCATTACAGTCTGGGGCAGGTTAGGGATAATTCCCTGGGTTGTTTCTGCCTGCACTTCTTTTAAACCTGTAATTTCCGGTTTACTTGTTTTTACAACATATGTTTCTTCAACTATATCACTGTAGAGGGAATCTCCGCTGATTGCGACGCATTTTAATGTTACGGGGTCATCATTTTCCGGAAGGATAAAGCTTCCTTCATAATAGATTCCATTTTCCGGATCTTTGGGATTACTTCCGTCCAGTGTGTAAAAAATCTGATCCTTCTTGGAAGCAGGGGTGATTTTAATTTCGATTGGCTCCTCATACGTTCCTGATTCCGGTTCTATGCTGGGATTGGGGGTCTGGACTTTTGTCACTTTCATATCATCAATATCGTATTCTCCGCCTAAGGAATTAAAACCAATACCTCCTGACTGCAGTGTGCTATCCAATACAGTACCTATCAAAATCCCATCCAGGTAACTGCTGATCTTATTCCCGTCAGCCACAATTTTAAGATCGTACCATTTCCCGGCAAATGGAGGATTTAATGGCTCCAGTCCTGCCTCTTCCGGGGTTTTGGAAAAGAAATCCCTGTCACCGGATGACCGCATGTAAAACTTAATTTTACCGGATTTCTCCATCTTTAATGTATAACGGTGGGGATTTGATTTGCTGTTGGGATCCTCTTCAAAACGAACACCTGCAGAAAATACATCATATGCACCGCCAAGAGGCCCCTCCCCGGTCCAGCGGTTCAGCCGTACTTTTGCTTCCAGCACATAATTCTTCCATTCACTGCCGCCTGTATAATAGAAGGTGTTATCCTGGGAATTAACACGAAGATACTGATTATTATCTTCCCTGATTAATTCCTTTTTCATCTTTCCGCCTCCTACCCCTTTCCAGTCGGGCAATAACTCTTCTGCATCCATGGCTGCAATGTTCTCTGTTATGCTGTCTGACTTCTTTTCTGCTGAGATTTCCGCTTTAACTTCCTGCACATTGGATTGGGTTTCGGTAATATCCTGTCCCTGTTCTTCTGCTACTTGTTCTCCCGTTGCCTGCTCTTCCCTTTCCTGCTTTCCCCTTTCCAGCTCTTCTTCTGCCTGATTCTTTCCGGTTAATTCCTCTGTTGCCTGTTCTTCTTCCAACCATTCTTCTGTTATCCCTTGTTCAGCTTCTGTCTCAGTCACTTCCTGGTCTTCTGATTCCATATTTGCAACATCATTATTTTGTGCTTCATACTCCTGATGCTTTTGCTCATTTACATCGCCTGCAGCCATCTCGTAGCTTTCAAAATCTTCTTCGTACAAGATTTGATCTTCCGGTTCTGCCGGTGGTTTCGGAAGCGGCAGGTCACCGGCTGGCGGCGCTTCCACTCCTCCGTAAATCATAGCTTCATCGTAATACACGATGCCTTTTCCGTCATCACATCCTATTTCCAGAGTGTCAAATCCTGTGGCGCTTGTCTCATATACCATCTTGTTGTCTATATACATCTGAATCGTACCGGGGGTGCTGTAATCAAACTTCAGTTCATGCCAGCCAAATAGGCGAGGGACTTCTGTAGGGATTTTCTCTCCGTTTATATTCATATAATAGCAGTCCCATTTTCCCCATTCAATGCCAAGTCCAAACATCTGTCCTTTCGTTCCTGCATTGGCATAGGAGACAGCATTTGCAGAATTTTTAGCACCGGAATCATATCCGGCCATATTGCTGGTCTGACGGTCAAACATCTTAACAGTGACTGTTTTGTTTAATAAATCTTCAAACGTTCTGGACAATACACTGTCCTGGCTTATGATGAGGCCCTGTTTTCCCACAAACGGATCTTCCGACATCCACTCTGTGGTAATTTCAGGCTGTGTATTTCGAAAAGCCCATTTGCGTTTCTGGATACCCTTTTCAAAATCTTCTTCAAAGTAGATGTCCTCCGGTTTTTCACTGGAGGGCTTCTCATCCAGATATTCTACCGGGAAATCCTCTGTTAATCCTATCTTATCATATTCCATTTTGGAATCATCAAATTCTTCCAGATGATTTACCATGGTTCCATAGTCGATATTTACATTGTCAAAGAGAATATCATCTTTGTACTGCAATATGGTATTGACTTCAATATTAAAGTTCATGGGATTGACCGATTTCACATTGTGAAGTTCAAATCCGGAACATCCCATATCCAGGTTCATATTGTTGGGACTTAAATCCCTCATGGTAGGATTGGCACCAGTGCTGTCGATTACCATCTGGTTGATGATATTGGGTTTCCCCTTGCCGTCTTCATTTCCATGAAACAGCATACATCCAAAAAATGCGCCGTCATCCCCGCCATCCTGCTGGCAGTCATGTATGTAGCAGTATTCATACAGGTTGCTGTGGGTATATAAGTGCTTCATCGCATCATAATCTTTATCGGCTCCATTTTTTTCCCTGCTTGTTCCGCCTGTGGTAAAAATTCCTCTTCTGGGTGAATTATACACCTCAATATTAGAAAATGTACTGTGGCTTACCTGCTGTACGGTTAATCCGGATGCCTGTCCAATCAACTCACCAATATCATGGATCAATACATTTTTCACACTGTTATCCCTTGCATATCCATCTCCGTTTTCATCTCCAGCCAGTCCGGGATAACCGCCATCCATATTGATGCCTCCATGGCCGGTATAATCTATCAGACAATTTTCAACTGAAGCATTGGTGTTGGCATCATACATGGCAATTCCAAACATACCCGAGTTGGTAAGATGACATTCCTCTATGCGGATACTATCCGTATTTTTCAGCGTCATTACCCCATAGCGGAAATCATTCTGCTCCCTCTGTTCACAATAAGAAGGCTGTGTACTTCCTTTGGATTCATTGGGCCAGTACCCCAGTGCTGCTCCGGTATCCTTAGCATTCCACCCATAAGCATACCAGTCAGTACTTTCCGTATCTTTCATTTCAATTTTGCGAAAGGTCAAATTACAGACTTTGGAATCTCTGTCTTCACCTTCTGCACGGATTACCTCTTTTACCAGAGGGATAATAACCTGCTGATCTTCTATATTTCCTGCCGGATAATAATACAGGTCTCCTGTTGTCTTGTTGTAATAATACTCTCCCTCCTGATCCAGCAATGCCAGATTTCCCTGCAGGAAATACCTTGCATTGCTGCCGGTAGAATATTTAGGGCGATAACGGGCAGACCCATTGGGGTCAATGTCTTCGTCTTTATAATTCAGCCTGCGCTGACCGGGTACAATTCCCTTAAGGGGAATGGTATCTGTCATCCAGTCCCAGTATCCGCCGTCCCACATATAAATAGAAGCATCCAGATCTCCCCGTGCCTCTGCGTTTGACAAGCCGTCAATCACCGTCTGGGGCAGATCCCCTTCTTTCCACTTAAGATCATGCATTCCTCCTCCTTCTGTAAAGAGATAAGGAGTCAGTGCCGCTGTGAATCCCTGATACTGGTCAAGATTGGGATAGCGTGCCTGTGTAGCCCGTCTGTCATTGACATACAGTGTGTTGAAACTCTGATCCGTGCCTACGTTCGTTTTATAGACATGGCCTTCCGCCTCCGCAGGAAGGTCTGAATCAGTTGTTCCGGATCTCTGAACCAGTTCCCAGCCACTGTTGTCTACGGGTCTGCCTCCAATTAGCCTGGCACCCCCAACTCCATCCTGGCTGGCATAGACGATCTGATAACCATTGGTACCGGAATCTTCCGGTCCAAATTCTACCGTTTTATCCAGGTAATACTCTCCCTCAGCCAGATAGACATAGATATCTCCTGTCATATCAGAATTGATTTTCTGCACTTCCCTTTTCGCTCTTTCCAGAGAGGCATATGGCTTTTGTGGACTCCCATTCCCGGCTTTATCATCACCTGTTGGAGACACATAAATTTCTTTTTGTACTCCAGATGCCTCTGCCGTCAAAGAATAAGGTGCTGACACACCCAGGGTACCTGCCAGCATGACTGCCGACATCAAAACCGCAAGCTGCTTTTTCATCTTATACATAATCTCTTCTCCTTTTCATACGGGTTCTCTTAAGTCCCGCAATAGTATCTCCATTACAATCCGAAATTCGGATACAGTTCAGGGTGGAACACGCTCAAAAGCAATCCCACCCTGTAAAGTTCAACTACACACTTTTAAAACATTCCTCTTCCGAGGATTCTTTTGCCGCCATACAGACTTTCGCACTTTCAATGCCCGCGCAAAGAGGCGCCACGGACTCTGCAGTTTCTCCCTGTATCAGCTGTACAAAGTTCCGTGCCAGTTCGTAATCTCCTCCTCCATGCCCTTCTGGCGGAGTTCCCAGCTTAACCACAGTCACCTGATCGCTCATATGGTCGTACACCCTGATTTCATCTGTAGTAAAATTAAATTCCAGCGTTCCTTTATATCCATACAACCTCGCACCCCGCCTTGCTGCACCTTTTCTTGCGAAAAAATTCTGTGAATAGACTGCATGCATACCGGATTCATACCGGATCAGCATACTGCCGCTGTCCTCATTACCGGTATCCACCGCGTAACAGCAATAATCACTCCTGGGCGTATCATTTCTGGTCTGGGTAATATGATAGGTACTTTCCATGCAGGTGCCGCAGCAGTCACACTCGCTGCAGCGCAGACCTGCCCTCATATTCCCCTTAAAGATCTGCTTAGATTTCATCCCGCTGACCTGAACCGGTTTTTCTCCGGTCAGATAATTAATTACATCCACATCATGGGTTGCCTTCTGTAAAAACATCCCGTGGGATACGGATTCATTCCGATACCAGTCATGGAAATAAACAAATCCGTAAGGAACATCGTTAAATGCCTGCACATGTTCTACTTTTCCAATTACACCGCTGTCCAGAATTCTTTTTGCTTCCCGCACCATCCTGGTTACCCGCAATGGAAAGGACACGACAACAGGAGCATGCGGTTCCCTGTCACAGCTTTCAAGAAGCTCCAGATCCTCTCTTGTCACACCTACTGGTTTTTCCAAAAACAAAGGAATCCCCCGTTTCATCACCAGTGCCGCCAGCTGCGCATGGGTATCACAGTTAGTGCCTACCAATACACCGTCCAGTATTTCCTGATCCAGCATTTCTTCGGCAGTATGATAAAAATGTATTGCTTCCGGATCCATTGGACATTTTCTCAATAAGCCATCGATTTTGTCAATTTCCATCCTGTGCATGGTTTCTCTGGATTCTGCCTTGGTGAGCAGCGCTTTTACGCGCTCGGGATTTTTATCAGCCACTGCTGTAATCTGCACTTCCTCCAAGAGTCCCATAAATTCGTCAGCCAGCATGTCCACCCGGACGCCATAGCCTATTACCCCAAGCTTTACCATTATTTTTCCTCCTATTTTGCTGCTTTCCAGGCATCCATCTGTGCCTGCTTCTCAGCAATAACGTTATCTACGCCCGCTGTTTCCAGCCTCTTTAAAAAGTCAGGAAGTGCAGTTTCGGGATCAACTGATCCGGAGCTTAAAGCTGGAACCATTTCCGTGATAACGGATGTACAGTTAGCCAATTCTGTCTTTACTGGTGTGGGGTCAAAAACAAATCCCGTAACCGGTGAAATCTCAGCTTTTTTATCTTCCTCATATACCATGCTCTGGGATTCTTTCTGAAGATCCCCTGCTTCATTACGGTTATATAATGCACGGGTAAATTCCGGACTGTAAGATTGTCCAATCTGCCATTCGTTAAAGTTGAAGTTATATTTACCTTCCTGCAACGCAAAAGTTCCATCATCTCCATATACGTAATCAACGCCTTCTTCGCCCTGTGTGATCAGCATATACAGCTCGTCATTTGTATTCAGCAGTTCAATTAGTTCTACCGATTTTTCTATATTGGAAGACTGGGCATTCACTGCCACTGCAGCAGTTGGACCTGCAGCAGCCGGTATCACTGTTCTGGTTGTGGAAACTGTACCAGCCGGTGCTATATCCTTAGTACACATACTCATTTTTGCAGAATCTTCATTTCCCGGGAAGTCCACACTGTCCGGCCATCCTGATCCAACTTCTGCAATCATCTTTGCTGCTTTTCTGTCAGGACTGGTATCCTTCACTGTAGCGCCATCTTTTCTCACATAGCCTTTTTCATACCAGTCACGCATAATTTTGCAAAATTCGGAAAATTCATCGGTAGCAAACTGGTTCATTACCTTATCCGGCTCATCAAAACGGATCCAGCCCGGTGTAGCCATATCTCCAACCGCTTCCATATCCCAAAACAGCGGTTCATTGGCAAATAAATTCCAGGTTGATGAAGTTTCCCAGCCAATCATGTCCGGATGCTTTTGTAGGGCTTTTCCTATAAAGTCTCCTGTCATCTGAAGCGCTTCCAGCGTTGGTTTCCCCTTAACCGCTTTCCAGTCAAATCCTACCTCATCAGCCAGGTCGGTCCTGTAGCGGAATCCCTGTCTCTTCGCAACACCCCACTGCTGGTAGTTTACAGAGCCATAGATTTTTCCATCCACTGTAACACCTTCCCAGAGGCCCTGTGGTATTCTGTTATAAGTTTCCGGTGCATATTTGGGTAGCAATTCCGTAAGATCTGCATAAGCGCCTTTTGCCGCATTTTCATAAAAATTAATGCCGCCCCAGTTTGCAGTGAAACATAAGTCCCAGTCATCCCCTGAATTGATCATCAGATTCATTTTTTCTCCATATGTAGCGCTGTCAATCATAACCAGGTTTAATTTTGCATTAATTTCTTTTTCAATGATCTGATTTGCTTTTTCCATAATACGGTCAGCATCATTTACCGGTCCGTTCATCATATAAAAACTTAATTCAACCGGATCTCCTGCATCACTTTTTGCCTCTTCCTTATTTCCATCTTTGCTTTCACCGGTGTCTGCATCACTGCCCGGATTTTCTGTACCTTTTGTTTCTTTTGCTGTTTTCTCTGTTCCTCCCCCACATCCTGTGAGTGTAGTTGCCAGCATTGCCCCAACAAGTAAGACTGCTATCAGGCTTTTTCTTTTCATGTTGTCTTCCTCCTAAATTTTAATTTATTATTTTTCTGATTTTCATCAGTAAAAATCATTCTTTTACTGCTCCGATGGTCAATCCTTTTTCAAAATATTTCTGCAGCAGCGGATATAGTAAAATAATTGGTCCGATTGCCAGTACACAGGTTGCCATTCTAGCCCCTTCGCTTGGCAGTACACCCAGTGCCTGTTCAATGGAACGGGACGCCTGGGCATTGGACTGCAGATACCCGATATTATTCATTAAAGATTGCAGCAGATACTGCAATGTATATAACTTTGGCGTTTCAATATACAGGGAACAGGTCATCCAGTCATTCCAGTATGCAATTGATACAAATAATCCAATGGTTGCCAGGGATGGCGTTGACAGGGGCAGTACAATCCTGAAAAATGTCCGAAACTCTCCTGAACCATCAATTCTGGCAGATTCAATCAGCGAATTGGGTATTGATTTAAAAAAGTTTTTCATTATAAGTACGTTCACAGCCGATACCAGATTAATCAATATCAATACCCATATGGTATTCTTCAAATGCAGATAGCGGGTCATTAACATATACTGGGGCACCAGGCCGCCGTTAAAAAGTACCGGTATGTATACAAATAATGAGATCTTCTCTCTCCAGGTCACTTCCTCCCTCGTCAGCGCATATGCCAGCATGGCGGTGACCAGAAGATGCAGTGCCGTTCCCATAACCGTTACCACAATGGTTACTACATAAGCCTGTGCCACAGATGCAGCACCGCTGAACACATAGCGGTAAGAATCCGTGCTGAATACCTTTGGAATAAAATGATAACCATCCACCATCAGGGATGTCTCCCCGGTAAATGAAATCCCCACTACCAAAAGCAGCGGCACGACGCAGATTAAACTAAGGCATAAAAAAATCGTATGAATGCCCACTTTAAAAACACTTACAGTTCTATTCTTTTTCATAGGATCTCCTTCCCTTAAAATAATGCGCTGTCCGGGTCGATTTTCTTAATGATTTTATTAGAAATCAAAACCAAAGCAAATCCAACCGTTGACTGATAAAGCCCCACTGCCGCCGACATTCCGTAATCATTAATTTTTTTCAGGGATCGGAATACGTAAGTATCAATTACATCCGTTGCAGGGTATAGCGCCCCGGCATCATTTGGCAGTGTATAGAATGCATTCCAGTCACCAAGTCCGCCGTTAAACAGTTTCCCTACCCAGAGCAGTGACAGGACGATCATGGTTGTACGGATCAGAGGCAGAGTTATATACTTGATCTGCTGCCATTTCGTTGCCCCATCTAACTGTGCCGCTTCATAATAATCAGTATTGATTCCTGCAATGGCAGCAACATACAGAACGGAGTAATATCCTACATTTTTCCAGAGATAAGCCAATGGCATAATGACTCTCCATTTATCCGGGTCACTGTACCATTGAACCCCTTCTATACCGAACTTGCCCAAGACATTATTGATAATTCCCCGGTCTACACTTAAAAAACTAAATAATATGTACTGTATAACAATCCAGGACAAAAATGTAGGGATCAGTATAGCGCCCTTATAAGCAGCGGACACATACTTGTTTTTTACTTCATTTAACAGGATCGCTAGTGCTACCGCAACTACAGTAACAAGAACTGCTTCTAAAATATTATAAAGAATCGTATTCATCGTGACAATTCTTGCCGTATCCGATTTAAAGAAAAATTCAAAGTTCTTAAACAGGGGATTGATAAACTCGCTGCCAAAAATCCCATCCGTCGGTTTATAATTTTTAAAAGCCAGTATTACCCCCGGCATGGGCAGATAAAAGATCAATGTGATCATGAAAAGCCCTGGTGCCATCATCAGATAAAAAGGCATTTGTTTTTTTACAGAACGTTTCCAGTGACGCTGCCCGTTTGCTGCATCCCTTTTACCTTTCTTACGATTACTTGTTTTCTTCATTTTAATTACCCTCCTTAACCTGTTCCCTATTATGCCCTTAAGGCCTGCACTTTTCAACAATGATAATTCCGAAAACCTTTGATTTCTTCCAGTCATCGTTAATTAGCCTCTCTGAAAACGAACACTTTTCAGCATAAAAGCGGATTTCATGATTTTAACACTATACAACTGGTTGTCATGTGCTCCAGTACAACAGGTAATATAATTCCCTGGATTCCGTCTTCCCTTTTTTCAAACTGCAGCGGAACTAATGCTCCCTCTTCTCTTGAAACCTCAAAGGCTTCTTTTACGGAAAATGGAAGATTCAATTTCACATTTTGGAAATCATCTGTTGCATAGTTGGACAGTAGCAACACTTCCTGTCCCTCCCGGCTAAAGTGGCTCAAGGTTACATAGGGACAATTTTCTAAAGCTGCCGGCCGCCGTACTTCATTCATAGATAAAATAAGCGTGCTTAAAATCTCCTGTCTCACCGGGTTTAGCAAAAAATTATGCCTGTCACGCATATGGCCGTAGGGCAGTATCACAGCACGATCCGTTACATAGACAACGCCCTCTCCTGCTGCAGACCCATCCGGCGCTTTTACCATAGAAACCGTATGGTGAGGTTCTTGTGTATACCCTATTTTCAGGTAATCCCCCGTTTCCCCCATAGTCTGAGCCGAAATCCTTGCATAGGGCAGATCTTGAAACCGCTGTTCAGTTACAACCTGCTCGTAACTGTGTTTTCCGGTATTTGCCGGATACCATTGGCAGGACGAAATGCCGATCAGCCAGCCAAGCCCCATATCCACAAGCGTTTCCACTGCTTCCCCCTCCAGCAGAAGGACATTATCTGCAAACATCTTTTCAATTTGATCCGGGTCTAAATTCCGAAAATATTGTCCGCTGACAGCCATAATTTCACCCGTTTCAGAGCAGTCATCACAATAGTGGTTCGCTATGCCAAATGCAGAAAGGTATTCAGCCCAAAAGGTCTCCCAGGGCTGAATGGCAGCTAGATTCCTTGTTCCGTCTGTATGTATGGTATAGGAAGAAGTGCTGCTGTACATGACACATACGCCTCTTTCCTCACTGACTTTCAATTTCAGTCTGGTGACCCCATTTAGATATGGTTTTGACAGGCGCAGCAATTCATCGTATTTTTGTAACCCGTTGACACCGTTTCCTATCATATCGAAGAGATTCATAGTAATGCCGTCCGCTCCCACCGCCAGGGCACTTTCTATTTGCAGGCGCGTAAACCGGTGTGATTTCGAAAATGTGGTATGGGGAAAGTTATCCAGTTCCGGCCAAAGCTGTGCCTGCCCCTTTGTCATGGCTGCACTCAGTTTGGTCGTTTTCTGAAAATCCAGCGCATACTGGCGGGGGGATGCTTCTGCATATGCCGGCAGATGAGGACGGTTTAACGGTACCGTTTGACCTGATAAACCGGAAAAAATCCCGTTCCAGTCACGCCCCTCCACACAATGCACTTCCGGTCCAGAACTCATAAGCCCCACTCTCGTATAGGGGGATACCTCGTGAACTGCATCACCCAGCAGAGCTGCAAATCCGCACATGGTATCCCTCGCGGTGTCCAGCCATACCTTACGGTAAGGATGAGGGGAACCCTGTCTCAGGATTCCGGACAGAAAACTTTCCGTATCCAATTTATCCACTTCTTTCCCAATACGTTTCTCAAACTCTTTCTTATGGAGTTCGCAAAAACATCCTCCCCATTCCAGCGGTGGATGGTTATGCAGACGAAAATCATCTTCAATCCATATTACAGAAAAGTCAAGGCCTGCATACAAACGATAAACTGCTCTGATATAGTCTTGAAATTCCTGATCCAGAGGACAGGCTACCGCTTCTGCTTTTCTGCCGTTATAGTCTGTCATAGTGGTAAACTTCTGATCCTCTGACAAAGTTCTTCCCCGATCCGCATGAAGAATTGTCGTCCAGGGATTTAAAGATACGCTGATTCCCTCTGCTTCCAACTCCGGTTTAAATTTTTGTATCATATTAAGCCATTCTGTTGTCTTCTCCAATGACAAATGCCCCTGATTGACTTCTTCCATATTCACAAAAAACTGGACATCATCAATCAGCGATGCTTTACAAAATTCCAATAAATCATAAAACTTCTCTTCTGCGTAAAAATCCGGGCAAATACCGATGCGCAATGAGTAAGTAAACTTTTCATTCATTCTTTTTCTCCTTCACTTATTTTTTCCCATTATGCATCAATATCCGGCGTTTCACAACGACGACTCTTTACAAATACACGTATTTCTTTGAATTTTATCTCTCTGAATTTTAATATTTTCTACAAATACTATCACTTTCCCCAATCCTCTATTGAATCTTTTTTTATTTTTATTATAATAATATTATCAAACAGCAAAGATTTAATAGGTTGAAATAAATATGAGAAAGGAAGCCACAATGTAATTCTTTCAACCTGTTTTATTGTGGCAGTATTGCAGACAGCCCTGCAATATCCAATGGGTATATAAATGAAAGCATTCAAATTCAAAAAACTACATACAGACTCTCAAAGAAGCAGGAGCTTTTTTAACAGTTCCCTCTTGTATTTATTGGCAGTCTCTGTAATTATTACCATTCTGCTTTCCTCTTTTCTTTCTATTAATTATGGAAAAACATCACTGAATCTGACATCCGGCTTCAACCAGAATCTGGTATCCCAGACAAATTATACAGTGGAGCAGCTCAACGACAATATAAAGCGGTTAACCCGTTCCCTTATCACGAATAATGATATTATTTCCTTTCTTTATATGAATAACCGCTCTTCCACAACTCCGATTCTGGCCAGCCGCGTATTGGACAGCCAGCTGGTTGTTCTGCCTTATGTGGAAAGTATTTATCTCTATAATGCTCAGCTGGATTTAATCTTTTCATCCAAAAATGGCAGTCAGTCGGCCAGCAGTGAGTTTACAGACACAGAATGTATAAAACTGGTATCTGATCCGGATTTTATTGCCGCTTATGACAAACATCCAATTCCCAGAAGAATTAATGAAACAAAACAAAATGCAGAAATACTATCCTATGTGTACTATGACTCTTATATCAGTAAGGATGGACGCAGGAATGCAATTATTATTAATGCCTATGCATCATCGCTGACAGATGCCATCCATTCTATGAACGGCTATAAAGCGGGTACTCCTATGGATTTTATTGTTATGGATTCTGACATGACCGTATTGAGTTCCGTGCTGACCCCAAAGTTATTGGAAAATGCAGACACCTTTTCATCTTTTAAAGAAAAACTGGCTGATTCCAAGAGTTCCGGCAATGGATTTTTTACCATAGACAAGACCCGCTATTTTTATTCCTTTACGCGAGATAATACAAATAACTGGTATCTGGTCAGCCTGGTTCCTTCCAGTATTATTTTTAAGGATATTATTTCGGCAGTACTGATCAGTTCCGCTATTATGATATCTGTGTTTCTGTTTTGCATTATCCTGTGTCTGTTCTTTGCAAAACGCCTGAATACACCCATACAGAAAGTGACCCATCTGCTGGAGGATCAGGCCTATGGTGATACAGAAGCGAAACTTCAGGTTCCAACAGAATTTCAACATATTCTGTCGGTATTTGAAGCTCTGCATCTGAATAACCAAAAATTAAATACATTAAAGAAGAAAAATGCCCAAAGTTATAAAGAGTCCTTCCTGAACAGCCTGATTACCGGGAACCGCACAGAGCCCATTGACAACACGCTTCGTGCCCTGGAATCGCATAACCTAACTTATCTTACAGACCAGCCAATCTGTATGGCAGTCCTGAAAATTGACAACTATCAGGAATTTCTGAATGCCAATGCACAGAATGAACTGTGGGTCTTCCGTTTTTCCATTGCCAACATTGCTGAAGAGATTGTCAGACAGTCCTTCTCCTGCAATCTCTTCAGCCGGGAAAACGACAAATTTGTTATTTTAATTAATTGTGGGAAAGAACTTCCCAATGAAGCTTTTCATCAAAAGCTGCAGAATATATTCCTGTCGATTCAAAAAAACGTTGACCAGTACCTGAACCTGTCGCTGACCGTTGCCTACAGCACCCCCTTCAGAGGCCTGGAACATTTGCCTACCATGTACATAAATATGGAAAATTCGCTGCTGCAAAAAATAAGTTACGGACACTCCAGTATTATCAGTCCGCAGATGATGGATGACTTGAATTCCGATATTTTCTTTTTCCCAAAGCAATTATCAGAACGCTTATCTTCTTCTGTTTTGAACGGAAAAACAGAGCAGGCTTTAGAGACCTACGGGAAGATATCCAAACAGCTTTTTTCCTATGACTATAATGAAATTATGTCTTCCAGCATACGCCTTATCTATGATTTATATTTTCAGATTTCAGACAAGTATCCTGTTTTGAAAGAAGACTGCATGACCCTTTTGAAGGACTGCCTGGTTGACCTGAAAAATGTGGAAATTGCCTCTGATATCAGCCGCCTCATGGATACCTTACTCCAGTCCCTCTGCAGTAAAATACAGATTCTCCATGATAACCCGTTCAGTCAGAATACAGATGTCGTAACACAGCGTATCTGCCAGATCGTAGACCGGGAATTTTCCAATCCTTCTTTATGTCTGAGTTCTATTTCAGAAGAGATTGGTCTCTCACCCAATTATATCGGTCAGATTTTCAAGTCAGCCATGCAAAAATCAGTCGCCCAATATATCACCGACCTCCGCATGGAAATGCTAGCCCACTATTTGAATGAGACTAAACTTCCTTTAAATAAAATCCTGGATAAGATTGGAATGGAAAAGAATAATTATTTTTATACCCGTTTCAAGAAATACTTTAAAGTATCGCTGGGCGAATACCGCATGAATACACATCTTCGTAATGAAGAATAAAAAAGACTGTCACCGGGCATATCATATTTCCCGTGTGACAGTCTTTCTTATACCCCGCTATCTCCTCCGTTCACATTCCGGATGGATTCATCGCTGCTCACTCTTTTTCCAGCCGGATAGAGGGAAGCTTCATACAACGCATTTAAATTCTGAATTTTCCAATCCGGCGTAGATCCATTTCCCATTGTCATCATCAGGCGTCCATCTTCCCGCCCATATGTTTTCATCAGGAAGTCAATCTCTTCTTTTACCTCACCTGCAGAGCCAAATGCCATCAGATATTGTACATCTACTCCCGCCAATATACATATCTGACCGCCGTATTTTTCAGCAATCTCCTTCTCCTTCATGGTATTCTTCTGGATAGGGTGGATCACATCCAGTCCGATTTCAATCAAATCCGGCAGAAACAGCTCAATGTTGCCACAGCTGTGGAGCCAGAAATGCGTTCCCAGTCCATGTGCTTTATCTATCAGCTTCTTATAATAAGGTTTGAAAAATTCCCTGAAAATTTCCAGAGAAAAGAAAGGTGCCGTCTGTGTTCCAATATCATCGGAAACAAAAAAACCATCCACATCCAGCTCCTCTTTTGCCCGTTCCATGATCCGCATATAGAAATCTGTCAGCCTGGAAAATAATCGGTGGATTTCGTTTGGATACAAATAAAAATCAGTAAGGGCATTTTCCATTCCCCGCAGTGACCAGAGGCGTTCAAAGAAGCAATACCACCATCTTCCAAGGAGGTAACGGCCATCCTTAACTTTTTTCTCCACAATAAGTGCCGGTGATTCCGGATCTGGAAATGTATGATAGAATTCCTCCGCATCTTCCCAGTCATCAATCATACACCTGTCATCCAACCCCTTAGCCTCTATAGTTTTTTTTCCGGGTGCTGCCCAGTAAAAATCAGAATCTTCTTTTGGTCCCTCAGTCATTCCCGGCATCTGCAGAAATATATCATCTACGTCACAGGGGTATTGTTCCAACCATTCCTTCCGTTTTCCGGCATTATCTTGAAATACATTATCATATATCCATATATCGTATAAAAGAGGAACCCTTGCCGCTGCCCCTCTTCCCTCAATAACTCTTAACACATCCTCTTTGTTTAATGTTTCCATACTGTTCCTTTCTTGTATATCCGATTTAGATTGTATCTGAAATTCATTCCTGCTATGTGTACATGCTCAAGTAGTACAGCGAAGGTTTTGTGATGTTCTATTAAATGCATTATATTTGGGTTTAGCTGAGGAAGGGACGCTTTGT